>ENA-OQEN01000284-OQEN01000284.1-human-gut-metagenome-genome-assembly--contig:-NODE-284-length-22333-cov-4.669864_pt1 | contig 22333 bp, 33 predicted proteins | sample MGYA00242791_ERZ504627 | MGnify/ENA primary metagenome ERZ504627 (study PRJEB26092, sample SAMD00036316) | human gut metagenome | host: Homo sapiens | study: EMG produced TPA metagenomics assembly of... | reverse complement strand
GGACGAAAGAGGCATCGAGGCAGTCGTCGAGGCCTCGATGCTATCCTCGTGGACGAGTACCACAAGCCGACGACGGACGTCGTCGTCGATGCGAACAACATCTACCACCTGGCCTGCGCCGATGTCGTCGAGGAGACGCATCAGGCGATGGAGGCCTGATCCACAACTTCAACACGCTGCACAGCCGCGCCGGCGCGCAGGTGCCGTTCTCGTCCATCAACTACGGCATGGACACGTCGCCTGAAGGCCGCCTTGTCATCAGCGAGGTCCTCAACGCCATCTGGGCCGGTCTCGGCTACGGCGAGACGCCGATCTTCCCAATCTCGGTCTTCCAGCTCAAGGCGGGCGTCAACTACAACCCGGGCGACCCGAACTACGACCTCTTCCTCAAGGCCTGCAAGGTCAGTGCGAAACGCCTGTTCCCGAACTTCGTCAACATCGATGCGCCGTACAACCTCCAGTACTACAAGCCGGGCGACTACAACAGCGTCGTCGCGACGATGGGCTGCCGCACGCGCGTCATGAGCAACATCAACGGCCCGGAGGAGTCGGGCAGCCGCGGCAACTTCTCGTTCACGACGATCAATCTGCCGAAGCTCGCACTCGAGGCTAAGGGCGACCTCAAGAAGTTCTGGGAGCTCTACGACCACTACATCGACCTCAGCCATGACTACCTGCTCTCGCGCCTCGCGATCATCGAGCAGAAGCACGTCTACAACTACCCGTTCCTCATGGGGCAGGGCGTCTGGATGGACAGCGAGAAGCTCAAGCCGACGGACTCCATCAAGGACGTCCTCAAGCACGCTTCTTATTCCATCGGCTTCTGCGGACTCGCCGAGTGCCTTAAGGCCCTTGTCGGCAAGCATCACGGCGAGAGCGAGGACGCGCAGGAGCTCGGCCTCAAGATTGTCGGCCATCTGCGCGAGCGCACGGATGCCTACACGGAGGCGGAGCACCGCAACTGGTCGACGTTCGGCACGCCGGCTGAGTCGACGGCCGGCCAGTTCCAGCGCGCGAACCGCAAGAAGTACGGCATCATCCCGGGCGTGACGGACCGCGAGTACATGACGAACTCCAGCCATGTGCCGGTCTACTACCCGATCAAGGCCATCGACAAGATCCGCATCGAGGCGCCGTATCACGCGCTCGAGAACGCCGGCCACATCGCCTACATCGAGATGGACGGCGATCCGTCGAAGAACGTCAAGGCTTTCGAGGCCGTCGTCCGCGCGATGCATGATGCCAACATGGGTTACTTTTCCATCAACCACCCGGTTGACCGCGACCCCGTCTGCGGCTACACGGGCATCATCGAGAACGAGTGCCCGCACTGCCATCGCAAAGAGGTCTCGCGCGGCCACATCGTCGTGCCGCGCATGAAGGCCAGCTGCTGCGAGTGACTGTAAACTTGTAACGCGGCGCCTCATGATGTAGAATAGAGACAGATTGTATCTCACTCATGAGGAGGAATTACCATGAAAACCATCCATACGGATCAGGCGCCGGCAGCCGTCGGCCCGTACAGCCAGGCCATCGAGCAAACGGCGTGCTCTACTGCTCGGGCCAGATTGCCATCAATCCGGCTGAGGGCAAGATCGTTGCCACGACGATCGAGGAGCAGGCAGAGCAGTGCTGCCGCAATGTCGAGGCCGTGCTCAAGGAAGCCGGTACTGACATGAAGCATGTCGTCAAGACGACGTGTTTCCTCGCAGAGATTGCGGACTTCAAGCGTTCAACGAAGTCTACGCCAAGCATTTCATTTCGAAACCGGCGCGCAGCTGTGTGGCTGTCAAAGACCTGCCGGCCGGCGCACTCTGCGAGGTGGAGGTCACGGCTGTCCTCTGAATCCATGGCAAGATTGCGATAGAAAAAGAGCTCTGACATTGTCAGAGCTCTTTTTTTCGGGATCAACCGAAGAACTGATAGTAGAGGACGATGAAGAACAGCGCGACCGCGAGGCCGATACTGACGGCGCTGGCTCGCTCTACGTAGATGGCCTTTGCCTCAGAGAGGTTGGCGTGGCGGCGCACATACGTCAGGACCAGGGAGACCGTCAACAGGATGTACATCGCGCGGTTCATGTTGTCGAGATTCCCCCAGCCGATGAAGCAGATGAAGATCGTCAGTCCGATGAGGATCAGGATCGGGTAATCCTTGCCAATCTTCGGCTCTTTCTTCTTATCGTCGGGTTTATTCTTCTCGTAGAGCTTCTTCTGCAGCTTCTTATACTGATTTGCCATGGAGCTTCCCTGCCTTCTTGATTTACATATATTCTCTGCATATTATACCGTTTTGTAAACTTTTTGCAAAAAGAATTGCAGGCGGAGAGGATGATTGTTAAAATATAAGGTGCAGTCTTATTGCTTTTGTGGAGGATTGTAAACCTGTAAAGACAGTAGATAATCATCGTACCATCACATATCACGAGATTTTGTTCAAGGGGGGATTGATGTGATAAGAGAACATCGCAGCAGAGAGAAGCTCGAGGGGTATTATCGCAAATTTGTAGAAGAGGGCGTGCTCGACCCGAATGTCCATCCGTGGGTAGCGGAATCCTGGCTGAAGAGTCGGGAGCTCGGCATCGGCACGGAGAAGATGGATGTATCGCGCAAATTGCCGAAGGAAGAGTTCGCCGCACTGCAGGCGAAGAACCAGGATGCGATCGACTACCTCAGCGGCCTCAGCGAGGACATCCGGGAGTTCTTCCAGGAGTACAACCTCTCGCTCCTGCTCATCGATTCGGAATGCCGCGTGCTCAAGAGCTACTCGCTGCCGTTCTATCAGATGACGCCGGGCGAGATTGAGGGCGTGCGCGTCGGCGTCGAGGACGTCGGCACGTCGAGCATCAGCGTGGCTACGCGCATCAGACACCGTTCTGGATGTTTGGCCCGGAGATGTGGGTCAAGGAGTGCCAGCTCGGCGATGCCTGCTCGGCACCGATAAAGGTCAACGGCGAGTTCCACTACATCATCACGCTCGTCTCGATGGAGCAGGTGCCGATGCCGCAGGATGCGATCATCGCCCTGCTCCTGACGATGAAGAACGCGCTCGAGGCGCATCTGACGGAATCCGTTCGCATCAAGGCGGAGGAGGCCATCCTCGATGCGACGCCTTTTGCCGTCTACCACGTCATGCCGGGCGGCGAGGTCGCCTATGCTAATAGGCTCGGCCACACACGCCTCGAGGGCATCGGCGCCAAGAAGCAGGATGACAAGAAGTGCACGTCGAATCTCAACGACGTCATCATGAATTACCAGCACACGCCAATCTACAAGGGCTTCAACGGCGTGCCGTCCTATAATAAAGAGGTCACGTGGATCACGCCGAAAAAGACGTACGAGGACATCACGACGGTCGTGCCGCTCGAGCGCGATGCGGACCGTGCCGTCGAGTCCGTCGTCGTCGTCTCGATGCCCATCGAGGACCTCCGGACGCTCGTCGCGCACGCGGCGGGCTACACGGCGAAGTACAGCCTCAACTCGATGGTCGGCGAGGGCACGACGTCGCGAGTGTCCGCGCGAAGGCCGCCCGCGTGGCGAAGAACAAGCACCACGTGCTGATCCAAGGCGAGGCTGGCACGGGCAAGCAGCGCATGGCGCATGGCATCCATCAGGCGAGCCCGCGCGCAGCCGGTCCGCTCATCACGCTGCGCTGCGGCGATGCGACGCCTGAGATCCTCGAGCAGGAGCTCTTTGGCATCGTCATGGGGCCGGATGTCAGCCATCAGGACGTCTGGAACTCGCCTCGGGCGGCACGCTCTTCCTCGATGAGATCGAGAAGATGCCGCGCTCGACTGCCGTCGCCCTGGCTAAGGCACTCAAGACGGGCAAGACGCACCGCATCGGCGAGACGGTCGGGCGCGACATCGACGTGCGCATCATCGCGGCCTGCGACAGCGACCTCAAGCGCTTGACGGAGCGAGGCCTCTTCGCGCCGGAGCTCTACGAGATTGTCTCGAAGAGTGTCGTGCGCGTACCTCCTCTGCGCAGCCGCCGCGAGGACATCCCAAAGCTCGCCGACCACATCATCTCGGAGCTCGCCGAGCAGCATCAGATGAAGCCGAAGCGCATCCTTCCGGAAACGGACGAGCTGCTCAAGCATTACGACTGGCCGGGCAACATCAAGCAGCTGCAGAGCGTGCTCGAATACGCCTTCTTCAATACGGCGAAGGACACGATTGCGCCGGATGACATCAGTCTCATGGGCGACGTCAAACCGGACAACAAGTGGAAGGAAGACAAGGACGTCTTCGTCAAGGCATGGCAGGCCGCTGGTGGCAATGTCAGCCGCCTGGCGAACCTCCTCAACGTCAGCCGCGTGACGCTCTACCGCTACCTCAAGAAGTACAACCTTGAAAAGAAGTAAGAAAAAATACGATAAAGGAGATACATCGTGCGTTTAAGAAGAAAGCCGTGGGTGGATGAAGCCATCCACGAATTCGACGATTTCGTCGTGAGCCGTGACCAGGAGATCGGCGAGGAGAAGAAGGGCAAGTGGAGTGAGATCTTCGGCCGCAAGGCACCGCTCCACGTGGAGCTCGGCACGGGCAAGGGGGATTTCATCAGCCAGCTCGCCGAGCTCCATCCGGACATCAACTACATCGGCATTGAGATGCAGCAGGACGTGCTCTACTCGGCGGCCAAGAAGATCGCGGAGAAGGAGCTCAAGAATGTGCGCCTGCTCGTCTTTGACATCAATCACATCGAGGACATCTTCGCCGAGGGTGAGGTGGACCGCTTCTACATCAACTTCTGCGACCCGTGGCCGAAGAAGCGCCATGCCAAGCGCCGCCTCACGCATGTCGGCTTCCTCGAGAAGTACCGCCGCCTGCTCAAGAAGCCGGGCGAGCTCCACTTCAAGACGGACAACCGCCCGCTCTTTGACTTCTCGCTCGAGCAGTTCGAGGAGGCAGGGCTCCGCGTGCAGGACGTCTCGTACGACCTCCATGCAGAGAACCGGCCGGACAACATCATGACGGAGTACGAGCGCAAGTTCAGCGGCTTCGGCGAGAAGATCAATCGCTGTGAAGTCATTTTCGAATAAGGGATGAAGGGGGCATTTTGATGCTGATCCGGAAGACGCCCTGGCGCAATGAATCGGAGCCAGTCATCGTCATCATGGCTGTCCTGCTGCTGCTGGGGACCATCAACGTATTCAGCTCGAGCTTCGTCCTCGCGACGACGAGCTACAACAATCCGTACTACTTCCTCATCCGCCATGCGGTCTGGCTCGTCCTCGGCATCTTCGTCTGCTTCGTCTGCAGCCGCGTCAATTACCACCGCTGGCAGGGCATCACGAAGTGCTGCTGCTCGTTACCGTCGGCGCACTCATCCTGGTCCTGTTCGCGGGCGTGGTCGTCAATGGCGCAAGGCGTTGGCTCTCCTTTGCGGGCTTCAGCGTGCAGCCGGCGGAGTTTGCCAAGCTCACGGGCATCCTGATCGCTGCGCGCTTCTTGACTGTGATGATGAAGCACGAGAGGAAAATCGACCTGCTCAAGCGCCGCCGTACTGGATCATCTTCTTCATGCCGCGCTCGTCGAGCTTGAGCCGGATATGGCACGGCCTGCATCGTCTTCGGCGTGCCGTTCCTCATGGCCTTCCTCGTTGGCATCCCTTGGAAACAGGTCAAGGTGCTCTTCTTCGTCGGCATCGGAGGGCTCATCGGCCTGATCGTCTGGCAGCCGTACCGCCTGCTGCGCGTAAAGACGACATACGACCCCTGGAGCGATGCGCAGGCGTCGGCTATCAGGCCGTGCAGTCGATGTCGACAATCGGTTCGGGCGGCCTCTGGGGCATGGGCCTCGGCGAGGGCGTCAGCAAGTACGAGTACCTGCCGGAGGCGCATACGGACTTCGCCTTCGCGATCTTCGCGCAGGAGCACGGCTACCTCGGCGTCCTGCTCGTCATCGCGCTGTTCTTCATGCTGGCCGTCTGCTGCTATTACATCTCCGCGCGCGCGCGCGACATCTATGGCCAGATCCTGACGCTCGCATCATGCTGCTCGTCGTCGGGCAGGCGGCCGGCAACCTCTTCATGGTCAGCGGCACCTTCCCCGTCGTCGGCATCCCGCTGCCGTTCATCAGTTACGGCGGCTCCTCGCTGCTCGTCACGATGGCCTCGATGGGCATCCTCTTGAATATCTGCCATCACGGCATCCAGGTGCAGCGCGACAAGGCGCGGCCCGAAGAGCATGATGCTGCGCATCAGGCACCGCTCCACCTGGTCAAATGAGTCTTGTTTTGACCGGGTCTTGCGCAATGTGGTACAATAGAACTTGTAGATTATCATGAAAGAGACGTGACAGATGCGTTTGAGAGAGGTGTGTGCGTTTGCGAAATCAGTTTGTTTTAGTGATCCTTATGGCCTCTTTTCTCCTGCTCTTCAGCACGACGGAGGCGATGGCGTCATCCATCCTCGTCCGGCAGGCTCGCGCGGCCCGGCCGTGCGTCAGGTGCAGTCCCTGCTCATCGAGCAGGGGTGGCTGACCGGTGCGGCAGACGGCATCTGCGGCAACCAGACCGTCGCGGCGATCAAGTCCTTCCAGAAGGCGAACGGGCTCGATGCCGACGGCGTCTGCGGCAATGGCACTTACTCGGTTCTCTCGGGCGGCCGGGAATACGAGCCGTCCTCTGACGAGAGTGAGGGCACGGTCATGTACGTCAATGCGACGGCGTACAGTGCCGACGATCCGGGCAACTCGGCCTATACGGCACTCGGCACGCACGTGCGCCACGGCATCATTGCGGTCGACCCGGACATCATCCCGCTCGGCACGCATGTCTACATCCCCGGCTACGGCGATGCGGTGGCAGAGGATGTCGGCGGAGCATCCACGGCCACCGCATCGACGTGGCCTTCGACACGAGGGCAGAGGCGCTGGCCTTCGGCCGTCAGGACATCGAGATTTACATACGCGATTAAGATTCAGAGAAGAACGCAGCTTCGGCTGCGTTCTTTTTGTGTACAGAAAGACTGTAAACCATACGCTCCTTGTGTGAACGTTTCAGTCAGAAATTCCATCTCAATGGTACAAACCTTGAGCGAACGGTAAAAAAGTCCGCTTTAGAAAAACAAAATTCAAGTTTTTGTTCATTTTCTTTGCACAAAAGTGTTGACTATTGTAACTCTGTAAACTATAATAAGTTCATCGCAATAAGAGAATTGCTAGGGAGAGAAAAGGGAGGAATTCATATGAATTTCGGCAAGAAAGGTTTGAAACTCGCCAGCGTCCTCATGGGCACGATGCTCATGGGCGGCGTGCTCGCAGGCTGCGGCAGCCAGGCTGACAGCAACGAGATCAAAGTCGGCGCAAACTTCGAGATGACGGGCAATGTCGCCAACTACGGCGCGGCAACGCTCGACGGCCTCAAGCTCGCGATTGACGAGATCAACGATGCGGGCGGCGTTGACGGCAAGAAGATCACGCTGGTCACGGCCGACAATAAATCCGAGGCTTCTGAGGCCGTCAATGCGGCGACGAAGCTGATCTCGGACGACAAGGTATCCGTCCTCGTCGGCCCGGCTGTCACGGCGAACGTCATCGCTGAGTCGCAGGTCGCCACGGACAACAAGGTCCCCATCATCGCACCGGATGCGACGAGCCCGGATGTCACGGTAGAGAATGGCAAAGTCAAGCCGTTCGTCTTCCGCAGCTGCTTCATCGACCCGCAGCAGGGCACGGTCATGGCGAAGTTCGCTTCCGAGAACCTCAAGGCTAAGACGGCTGTCATCTACGTCGACAACAGCACGGACTACTCGAAGAGCCTCGGCAAGGTCTTCAAGGAGAAGTTCGAGGCAGCTGGCGGCAAGGTCCTCATGGAAGAAGCCTTCCTCGCTAAAGACCAGGACTTCAAGGCCACGCTGACGAAGCTCAAGACGGCGAATGCGATGTCATCTTCGTCCCGGCTTACTATGAAGAAGTCGGCAAGATCGTCAAGCAGGCCCGCGAGCTCGGCATCACGTGCCCGATCCTCGGCACGGATGGCTGGGATGATTCCAAGGTAACGGATATCGCCGGTGCCGATGCCCTCAACAACACGTATTTCAGCACGCATTACTCCGACAAGGATGAATCCGTAAAACCGTTCGTCGAAGCATTCAAGAGCAAGTACGGCCACATGCCGAATGTCTTCGCAGCTCTCGGCTATGATGCCGGCAAGATGCTTGCCGATGCCATCAAGCGCGCTGGCAGCGGTGATCCGGAGAAGATTCAGAAGGCCCTCGAGGAGACGAAAGACCTCAAGGTCGGTACTGGCACGATCACGATGGACAAGAACCACAATCCGATCAAGCAGGCCGTCATCCTGCAGAATAAAGACGGTGACCGCGTCATGGTTGCCAAGATCATGCCGGATTCTGAGGACTGATCCAAGAGTCTCGGACAAGAAAGCCTTCACCTCTCTTCGAGGGGAGGGCTTTTCTCTTTGTTAAAAGTTAAGAAAGGAAAGAGAGGAGCTATCTATGGAAATCCTGCATCAGGTCCTGCAGCAGCTCATCAATGGCATATCGCTCGGCAGCATCTACGCGCTGATAGCGCTCGGCTATACGATGATCTACGGCATCATCAAGCTCATCAACTTCGCTCACGGTGATATCTACATGGTGGGCGCCTACATCGGCTTCTTCGCTATCACGCAGGCACATCTTTCAATCGTGCCGTCCCTGCTCATCTCGCTCGTCGTCACGGGCTTTCTGGGCATGCTCGTCGAGCGCCTCGCCTACAAGCCGCTGCGCCATGCGCCGCGCATCTCGGTGCTCATCACGGCCATCGGCGTCTCGTTCTTCCTCGAGTACACGACGATGTACTTTGTCTCGCCGACGCCGCGCACGTTCCCGGCGATGTTCGGCGATGTCGCCGTCACGGTCGGCGGCATCGTCATCAACGGCCAGCAGATGCTGATCCTCGGCATCACGGCCGTGCTCATGGTCATCCTGACCTACATCGTCCAGAAGACGAAGACGGGCAAGGCCATGCGCGCTGCTTCCTTCGATACGGAGACGGCGGAGCTCATGGGCATCAACTCGGATCGCATCATCTCCATCACGTTCGGCATCGGCTCGGCACTCGCTGCCGTCGCTGGTGTGCTCGTCGGCATCTACTACAACTCGATCGACCCGCTCATGGGCATCATGCCGGGCCTCAAGGCCTTCGTCGCAGCCGTCCTCGGCGCATCGGCATCCTGCCGGGCGCTGTGGTCGGCGGCCTGATTCTCGCGTCGTCGAGGCGTTCGTCTCGGGCTTCATCTCGTCGACGTTCCGCGATGCGGCAGCCTTTGCCATCCTGATCCTCGTGCTGCTCGTGCGCCCGGCCGGCATCTTCGGCAAGAATACGAAAGAAAAGGTTTAAGGAGGGGAGCATATGAAATACTTACGCAAGAATGACTGCATCATGCTCGTCTTCTCGGTCGTCCTGTTCGCAGTCCTGCAGCTCCTGATCACGGAGCGCATCCTGAGCTCGTTCTGGCAGCTCAACCTCCTGATCATCGGCATCAACATCATCCTGGCCGCGAGCCTCAACCTCATCAACGGCTACACGGGCCAGTTCTCGCTCGGCCACGCCGGCTTCATGGCCGTCGGCGCTTACGTCGGCGTCGTCCTGACGGCTAACTTCCACATGCCGTTCGCCGTGGCCTTGATTGCGGGCGGCATCGCCGCCGGCTTCCTCGGCTTCCTCGTCGGCATCCCGACGCTGCGCCTGCGCGGCGACTATCTTGCCATCGCGACGCTGGGCCTCGGCGAGATCATCCGCATCGTCATCATGAACATCCAGTACGTCGGCGGCGCGGCCGGATTCAAGGGCATCCCGCACCACACGACGTTCGCCTGGGTATTCTTCATCATGCTGTTCACGCTGTTCTTCATCAAGAACTTCGTCAACTCGAATCACGGCCGCGCCTGCTTGGCCATTCGCGAGAATGAGATTGCGGCAGAGTCCATGGGCGTCAACACGACGAAGTACAAGGTCATGGCTTTCACGATCGGCGCTGCCTTTGCCGGCGTCGCAGGCGGCCTGTTCGCGCACTGCTTCTACCTCATCAGCCCGGCGTCCTTCACCTTCATGCAGACGTTCAACTACCTCATCATGGTCGTCATGGGCGGCCTCGGCTCCATCACGGGCTCGATTGCCGGTGCTTTCGTCGTCACCTTCATCTCGGCTGCGCTTGCAAGTTGGCCGGAGTTCCGCATGATCATCTATGCCATCGCGCTGATTCTCCTGATGTTCTATCGCCCGCAGGGCCTGTTCGGCTACATGGAGATCACGAATATGGCATTTTCCGCCGTATTTTCAAGAAAGGGGAGACGCCTCATGAGTGAGCTCTTGCGCACCGAGAATGTCTCGGAAGTATTCGGCGGCCTTAAGGCCGTCACGGATTTCAACATCCATCTGGACCGCGGCGAGCTCGTCGGCCTCATCGGGCCGAACGGTGCGGGCAAGACGACGGCCTTCAACATGCTGACGGGGGTCTATCAGCCGACGACGGGCAGCATCACCTTCGAGGGCGAGAGCATCGTCGGCCTCAAGCCGTATCAGGTCACGCAGCGCGGCATCGCGCGCACGTTCCAGAACATCCGCCTGTTCTCGGAACTCACGGTCCTCGAGAATGTCAAGATCGCCTTCCACTACCACGTCAAGTACGGCATCTTAGAGTCGGTCTTCCGCATTGGCCGCTACTTCAAGGAAGAGGAAGCAATCGAGCAGGAAGCACATCGCCTCCTCAAGATATTCCACCTCGATGATAAGCCTATGAGGTCGCCAAGAACCTGCCGTACGGCGCACAGCGCCGCCTCGAGATCGCGCGCGCTCTCGCGGCCAAGCCGAAGCTCCTGTTGCTCGACGAGCCGGCTGCCGGCATGAACCCGCAGGAGACGAAGGAACTCATGGACATGATCCGCTGGATCCGCAAAGAGTTCGGCCTGACCATTCTGCTCATCGAGCACGACATGAGTCTCGTCATGGGCATCTGCGAGCGCATCTATGTGCTCGAATACGGCGAGATCATCGCCCAGGGCACGCCGGATGAGATCAAGCAGGACCCGGAGGTCATCCGGGCCTACCTCGGCGGCGAATGAGCAGGGTCAGAAGTACGGAAGATGTACGGAAAGCAGGGATGTATATGGCAGAACCGATGCTGAAAATCGATAATATAGACGTGTACTACGGCGTATCCACGCGCTCAAGGGCATCAGCCTCGAGGTCAAGGAGGGCGAGATCGTCACCCTGATCGGCGCCAATGGTGCCGGCAAGTCGACGACGCTGCGCACGATCTCGGGACTCCTGAAGCCGAAGACGGGCAGTATCACCTTCCTCGGCCAGGATATCGCGGGCGTGCGCGCGCATGAGATCGTCAAGAAGGGCATCTCGCAGGTGCCGGAGGGGCGCCGCGTCTTCGCGGAGATGACGGTCATGGAGAACCTCGACCTCGGCGCCTTCGTGCGCAAGGACAAGGCTGGCATCCAGCAGGACCTCAAGCATGTCTTCGAGCTCTTCCCGCGCCTCGAGGAGCGCAAGAACCAGTCGGCCGGCACGCTCTCAGGCGGCGAGCAGCAGATGCTCGCCATGGGCCGTGCGCTCATGAGCCGCCCGAAGCTCTTGCTTCTCGATGAGCCTTCGATGGGCCTCGCACCGCTGCTCATCAAGGAGATCTTCAACATCATCGTCGATATCAATAAGAGCGGCACGACCGTCCTGCTCGTCGAGCAGAACGCCAACATGGCGCTCTCCATCGCCAACCGCGCCTACGTTCTCGAGACGGGCCGCATCACGCTCTCTGGAAGCGCAAAAGAGCTCGCGGCCAGCGAGGACGTCCGCAAGGCCTACCTTGGCGGCTGATGTGTTTTCCCGTTGCATTCGCCGTGCGGCAGGAACTCTGAGATCCGTGGCGAATGTATCCTTATCAAGATCAAGAAAATCGCAGAGGGGGATTCTGAATGTTTGTAGCAAATCGCATGGCCAAGAACCCGGTGACCGTCTCGCCGGACACGCCGGTCGATGAAGCGGCTTCGGCCATGAAGAAGGGCCATTTCCGCCGCCTGCCCGTCGTCGAGGACGGCAAGCTCGTCGGCTTCCTTTCCGACAAGGACATCATGCGCGTGGCGCCGTCGCCGGCGACGACGCTCTCGCGCTACGAGGCGCGCTCGCTGCTCGCCAAGCTCAAGATCGGGACATCATGAACAAAGAGGTCATCTCCGTCAATGAGGATGCGACGATCGAGGAAGCGGCGCTCATCATGTACAACCACAAGATCGGCGGTCTGCCCGTCGTCTCGAGCGTTGGCGCTGTCGTCGGCGTCATCACGGAGACGGATATCTTCAAGACCTTTGTCGATGTCATGGGCCTGCAGGAAGGCAAGACGCGCCTGACGCTGCTCGTCGACAACAAGGTCGGCGTCGTCTACGACATTGCCGGCATCTTCACGGAATGCGGCCTGTCCATCGACAGCCTCGTGACGTGCCGCCAGCCGTACGGAAAATACGAGATCGTCGTGCGCGGCGACATCCCCGATGTCGATGCCATCAGCGCGAAGATCAAGCCAAGGGATATGAGATCATCCACACGGCCCGCATCGGCTGAGCCAAGCGCAGCACATAGCAAATACAGAAGCTCAAGGAAGAGCCTTTTCTCCACGGAGTTTGTGGAGGAAGGGCTCTTTTTGTTCCTTGTATACAGATATACATTACAGATTTACAGGTAAATTACATTTTCTAACTTGCCAGTGTATATATACTATGTTATAATTTTATACATAATATAATTCATCCGATATAAATAGTGGGAGGCGTTCAACATGAAGTTTCATTCTTTGACCAAATGCTGACCGTGGGACTCATAGCGGTTGTGACAGCGGCGCTCTTAGCCGGATGCGGCAGTGAGAGCAGCCAGAAGAAATTCCTCAATATCGCGACGGGCGGTACGGCTGGCACGTACTACCCAATCGGCGGTGCGATGGCGGAAATCCTCAATAAGGAGATTCCGGGCATGAATGCGAGTGCGCAGTCGACTGGTGCGACGGTCGCGAATATCAACATGCTCAAGGATAACTCCGTCGACTTGGCCATCGTGCAGAACGATATCACGTACTACGCCGTCAATGGCACGGAGATGTTCAAGGACAAGAAAGTCGACAACATCCGCGGCATCGCCTCGCTCTATCCGGAGACCTGCCAGTTCGTCACGTTGATAAGTCGGGCATCAAGAGCATCAATGAGCTCAAGGGCAAGCGCGTCGCGTCGGTGCAGCTGGCTCCGGTGCTGAGGCGAATGCCCGCCAGATCCTCGAAGCGTACGGCATCACCTACGATGACATCGACGTCCAATACTTGTCCTTCGCCGAAGGCGCCAGTGCCCTCAAGGATGGCAACGTCGATGCAGCCTTCCTGACGGCCGGCTATCCGACCTCGTCCGTACAGGATATCGCCTCGCAGAACAAGGTCCGCCTGCTGCCGGTCGATGCCGACAAGGCCGAGGCCCTGATCGCGAAGTACCCGTTCTACACGAAGACGACGATCCCGGCCAGCACGTACGCTGGCTTCGATGAGGAGGTCCCGACGATCTCCGTCATGGCAATGCTCGTCGCGACGGACAAGGTCGACGACAAGATGGGCTATGACATCGCGAAGGCCATCTTCACGAACCTCGACCGCCTGCAGGCCGCTCATTCCGTCGCAAGCTCATCACGAAGGACACGGCCCTCGAGGGCATGTCGCTGCCGATGAATGCCGGTGCCGAGAAGTTCTTCAAAGAGTAATAGCAATGTAATTTAGAAAAGGCCTCTTTCGTCCGCTCATGCGACGTGCTGTGCGCGATGGATGTGCGATGGAGGAGGCCTTTTTGATTTTTGGTTTTGTTTGGTGGTCTGTATGCGTCGTTATCCAATCGGTCTTTGGCTGACCCTGCTCGGCTCTATCTTCGCCGTGCTCTCCGTCCTGCTGACACCGTGCTTCGTCGTGCGGGCAGCGGGGGAGCGCGTGGCGATGGTCGAGGCGAGGGCTGGTCTGCCCTTTTCCATCCACTTCATCCACTCGGTGCAGAAGACGCCGGTCCTCGAGAACCTCGAAATCAATGAGGCGAAGGACGGCTTCACCCTGCTTTCGACGAAGTACCAGTCCTTTGGCGTGGGGCTGCCGTTCCTCGCCGAGGAAGGCGACTTCCGCGAGGAAGGCGATTACTACTCTTCGACCACATGGACCGACATTTTAAGACCCTCGCCCTGCGCACGGGCGTTGGCACGCAGCTGACGCTGACGGTCGCGGGGCAGGAGTACCGCCTCTATGAACGATATGCGCCCGGCACGCGCATCGATCTCGCCATCGTGCCGTTCTACCGGGCTCTGCTCGGCAGCTGACTCCGATACTTTTCCTTCCCTGAGATGTTCAGGAGCAGGGAAGCAGAAGGATGTTTTTTATGACTGAAAAGCTGGATCCAAAATCCGCAGAAGATATTTTAAAGAAATACGATAAAGAATCCGACACGATGATGTACAAGGGTGTCATGGCGAAGATCGTCTCCGCCATTGCCATCACGTTCTCCATCTTCCAGCTCTACACGGCGACGTTCGGCGTGCTCGACGCGCAGCTGCAGCGAGCTGTCCACCTCGGCTTCGGCCTGGCGCTCGTGTACCTCCTGTACCCGACGCGCAAGTCGTGGTCGCGCTACAAGGTGCACCCCTTTGACGTGCTGCTCTCGATCCTCGGCGCTGCGGCACCTGCCTACATCGTCTTCGAGTACCAGCACCTCGTGCTGCGCTCGGGCACGGTCTCGGGCGTGGACCTCGCCGTCGGCCTGCTGGGCATCCTGCTCGTCATCGAGGCGACGCGCCGCATCGTCGGTCTGCCGATGGTCTGCGTCGTGCTGGCCTTCCTGATCTACGCCTTTGCCGGCCCCTACATGCCGGGCGTCCTCGCACACCGTGGCTGACAATCGAGCAGCTCGTCGGCCACCTCTACTTCACGACGGAGGGCATCTTCGGCATCCCGCTCGGCGTCTCGTCGACGTTCATCTTCCTGTTCATCCTGTTCGGTGCCTATCTGGAGTCCACGGGCCTCGGCAAGTTCTTCATCGATCTCGCCAACGCCATCGCGGGCTGGGCCAGCGGCGGTCCGGCGAAGGTCGCCGTGCTGTCGTCGGGGCTCATGGGCACGGTCTCCGGCAGTTCTGTCGCCAACGTCGTCGGCACGGGCTCGCTGACCATCCCGATGATGAAGAAGCTCGGCTATCACAAGGATTTCGCCGGTGCCGTTGAGGCGGCGGCCTCGACCGGCGGCCAGCTCATGCCACCGGTCATGGGCGCAGCGGCTTTCCTCATGGCGGAGTTCGTCGGCGTTCCCTACATCGATATCGTCAAGGCGGCCATCGTGCCGGCCTTCCTCTACTTCGCTGGCATCTGGCTCGGCGTCCACTTCGAGGCGAAGCGCGGCAACCTCAAGGGCATCCCGCGCAGCAGCTGCCGAAGATCGGCACGATCCTCAAGGAGCGCGGCCATCTGGCCCTGCCGCTCATCGTCATCGTCTACCTGCTCGTATCCGGCTACACGCCGATGCGCGCGGCGCTCGTCGCCATTGTCCTGTCCATCCTCTGCTCGGCGCTGCGCAAGTCTACGCGCATGAAGCAATCGAGATTGTCCGCGGCCTCGACCGAGGCGCGCGCAACGTGCTCTCGGTCCTCGTCGCCTGCGCTGCAGCCGGCATCATCATCGGCGTCGTCACGAAGACGGGCGTCGGCCTCAAGCTGGCTTCGGGCCTCTTGGACCTCTCGGGCGGCCTGCTGCTGCCGACGATGTTCTTCACGATGATTACGGCCATCGTCCTCGGCATGGGCGTGCCGACGACGGCCAACTACGTCATCACCTCGACGATTGCGGCACCTGCTCGTGCAGATGGGCGTCCCCGTCCTCTGTGCGCACATGTTCGTCTTCTACTTCGGCATCATCGCTGATGTCACGCCTCCTGTCGCCCTGGCGGCTTTTGCCGGGTCCGGCATCGCGGGCGGCAATCCGCTCAGGACTGGCATCAATGCGTCGAAGCTGGCCATCGCGGCTTCATCATCCCGTACATGTTCGTCCTGTCGCCTGTGCTGTTGATGCTCGAGGGCACGATGCTCGACCTGTTCATGACGACGCTGACGGCGCTCATCGGCATGGTCGCGCTGTCCTCGGCGCTCATCGGCTATCTGGCGGACAACTGCAGCCTGCTGGAGCGCCTCGTGCTTGTCGCAGGCGGCCTCATGATGATCAAGCCGGGCTTCATGACGGATATTGCAGGCTTCGCCCTGTTCGCCGTCATCCTCATCCTGCAGCTCAAGCGCCGCAAGAGCGCCGCGCAGGCCTGACACAGCTCTCCTCAATTACTCAATTGCATATACCAAAAAAAGCTGACACGGTTGTGTCAGCTTTTGGTGAAGAGGGGAGGCCTCAGTGCATGGTCTTGGCGTTCGTTGCATTCTTAGCCTGGCATTCCGGGCAGACGCCGAAGAAGTAGAGCTGATGGTCCGAGAGGGCGTAGCCGTCTCATCCTTGACCTGCTCATAGACGCTTTCCGTGTTGAGTACCGGGACATCATCGACGCGGCCGCAGCAGGTGCAGCGGATATGTGGATGATGGCTCGTATCGGCATCGTAGCGGAAGGCTTCCTCACCGACATTGAGTTCCTGGGCGAGGCCGAGGTCGCAGAGGATGGCCAGCGCCTTATAGACCGTGGCGAGGCTCATCGTCGGGTAGAGCGGCTGCAGTTCCTTGTAGATCGTATCGGCATTGGGGTGCGCTTTCGTGTGGGAAAGCATGTTGTAGACGGCAAGGCGCTGCGGTGTTACCTTGAAACCGGCTTCGCGCAGACGACTCGTCAATTCGGTAGAAGTCAGCATATCATCACCTATCTCTTTCTCTTGATTTCCACCTGACAGCTTGTTCGGGGACAATAATGGATAATAAGTATTTGTAAGATTATTTTACCTGTTGTCTGCAGTATTGTCAACTAGTAATCGTTCTTCTCTATGGATGGGTCTTAGAAAAGAACGGGCGCGGGCGAAAAAAATGCTTTACATTTAGGAGAATGTATGATATCATACTTTATGTTCTTCAGCGAACGCAGAGGAACACGGAGAGGTGTCCGAGTGGTCGAAGGTGCTTGACTCGAAATCAAGTGTGGTTAATAGCCACCGTGGGTTCGAATCCCACCCTCTCTGCCATTTGCAAATCAGTCCCTGCAGTCTGCAGGGACTTTTTTATTGCCCACATTGCCACAGCGCATACAAAAGAGCCAGGCATCCGCAGGGGATGCCTGGCTCTTTTCCTGCCTTATTCTGCTGCCTTGACGACCTCTTTGCCGTCATAGTAACCGCACTCCGGGCAAACGTGATGCGGCATCTTCGGCTCGTGGCACTGCGGGCAGGCAACGAAGCCGGGAGCACTGAGTTTCCAGTTGGCGCGGCGCTGGTCGCGGCGTGCTTGGAAGTCTTACGCTTTGGTACTGCCATTTGATTTTCACCTCCGAGGTTATGCGTTCCTTCAGTGAAATCCATGCAATGGGTTGATGCTGGATGGATTCATTTCACGTGAATTATGTGATTTGACACATATATCTATGATAGCTGTTTTTGGCGCGGCTGGCAAGTGAAATTTTCTTTTTCGCGATTTTTCTCGCGCAGGGGATTTTGGGAAATATATTTGAGATTTTTGCGGAAATAGAGGTGTTTTCTCTTGCGCCGCGAATTATAATAATAATAGTATCCCTGTCCTGGCAGGACCAGGGCAGCAAAAAGAAACGGGTGTGATGAACATGACAGGAAATAGAGAGGTAATCACGGGCAGCGACTTCAAGCGCATGGTATCGGGCGCGTACAGTGAATTCCTGCTGGAATATGAGGAGATCAATGCGCTGAAGGGCGCGGGCCACATGCCGGGCACGCACATCCTGCGCACGATGGGCGCGGCGGTCATGCCGCTCTCGGACACGAAGGACGACAGCATCGGTGGTCTGGCCCGCCGCATTGCGACGGCGGCCGTCTTCGGTGCGCGCGGCAGCGCTGGCGTCGTGCTCGCGCAGATGTTCCGCGGTCTCGGCAAGGGGCTCTCGGGCAAGTACAATGCGACGTCGTCGGAATTCGGCAAGGCCTTCCAGTACGGCATCCTCTACGCGCAGCGCGCGGTGCCGGAAGAGCCGGAGCAGCCGCTGATCATGGTGGCCAAGGCCGTGGCCAAGGCGCGTACCATGCCGTGCGCGCGAATCTGCCGATCTCGGAGATCCTGCAGGCGGCCATTGAGGCGGGCAAGCAGGCCCTGACGAAGATCGGACAGGAGGATGCCGGCGCGCGCATCATGTTCACTTTCCTGACGGGCTGCCTCAAGGGCCTCGACGGCAACTTCGTCTCGCCGACGGTCAGTCTCTCGCTCGGCCTTGAGGCCGGCCAGCTCGGACTGCCGGACCCACGCCAGGATCTCGTGCGCCCGTACTGCGTGCGCTTCACGGTCTGCAACACGCGCGTGGATGTGCCGGAGTTCGAGCGCCATCTGCGTGAGTACTCGAGTTTTGCACTCGTGGAGCGTCACGAGAAGGGCATCGAGGTCCATCTGCACACGGACCACGTCGGCAAGGTCGTGGAGCAGGCAGTTGGCTGGGGGCCCATCAAGAACCTCCACATCACGAACATGAGCGAGGGGCATGCGCTCAGTGCGCACGGCGCGCTGATGCGCGTCGCCCTGCTGGCCGTTGCGGACAACAAGGTGCAGGCACGCGAGCTGCAGGAGGCCGGCGTCCACATCATCGTGAGCGGCAGCGAGAGCAGCTGTCCGTCGGTCGGAGAGCTCGTCAATGCAGCGCACAGCGACCTCGCTTCGTCGTACGTCATGCTGTCGTGGAGCCGCGACTTCCGCCTGGCTTTCCGTCAGGCCAAGCGCCTGCTTGGCGACCGCGTCGAGCTCGTCCTCTGTCAGGATAAGATGCAACAGGCCAAGGCCATCAAGCGTTTGACCCGGAGAAAGACGCCGTAGAGAACAGCCGCATCATGCAGCAGGCGGCTGGCATCGCGGAGAGCTGATGGCGTGCAAGCACTGCCATACTGACATACACAGAGAAAGCAAAGACCTGAGACATGAAGTCTCAGGTCTTTTTGTCGGTATGCGTTTAGATGTGCTGCAGAAGGAAGCGCTCGAATTCCTCTTCGGGCATCGGCTTGCCGTAGAGGTAACCCTGTCCCTGATCGCAGCCGCAGCTGCGCAGCATGTCCTCCTGCTCGCGCGTCTCGATGCCCTCGCAGATGACGGTCATGCCGAGCGCGTGGCCAAGGTCGATCATGCGTGCGAGGACGGCCTGCATGCGCTTGGCTCCCTGTGAGGCGAGCAGCAGCGAGCGGTCGATTTTCATGACGTCGAGCGGGATGGCATTGAGCAGCGTGAGGTCGGAGTAGCCGCTGCCGAAATCATCGATGGACAGGCGGAAGCCCATCTCATGCAGTTCATGCATGACGTGGAGCGCATGTTGGCGGAGCTCCGGCGTGTCGAGGTCGAAGGCAGTCTCCGTGAGCTCGAGCTCGATGTCTTTGGCCTCGTAGTACGTCTTGAGCCGCTGCATGTAGGTGAGGTAGTTCTTCTCCTGTATGTGCAGGCGCGACTGGTTGACGGAAATCGGCACGACGGGGACTCCCGTGGCGTGGCGCCGCTTCTGGAACTCCATGACGCGGCTCAGCATGTAGAAGTCGAGCTGCGTGATGAAGCCATTGCTCTCAAAGCGCGGGATGAACTGGCCCGGTGCCAGGAAGCCGAGCTCGCGGCTGCGCCAGCGCACGAGCGCTTCGGCACCGATGCATTTCCGTGTCGCAAGGTCGTACTTCGGCTGGTACCAAACCTCGAACTCCTTGCGGGCGAGTGCCCCCTGTTGCAAGCTGTCCATGCGGCTCTGGAGTTCGGCCTTCTGCTGCAGTTCTGCATTGTAGAAGCAGATGGGATGGGCCTCGTGCAGGGCGAGGTCCGCGTGGTTCATCGCATCGGCGATGGAGAGGCCGGGGGTTAATGGGCAGATGCCGACGTGGAACGCGATGTGCACGACGAGGTGGCCGATGCTGATGTATTCATTCAGGTGCATCAGTTGCGTGAGAGCCTCCTGGACCTGCTCCTGGCTCGCAAAGGCATCCGTGCGCATGAGGAACAGGACCTTGCCCGTGCTGGTGTGTACGGCGGGCAGCTTGGCCCATTCGGTCTGCTGGAGCGTCGCCTCCATGCGGCGCAGCAGTTCGGTGATGACATCCTGACCGTACGTCTCGACGAGGATGTCACGGCGGCTGATGGCAATCTTGACGATGGCGAGCCGGCTGTCCGTGCTGTGTTCCTTGAGATAGTGGCCAGCCTCATCCCGGAACCAGCTGCGGTTGTGGAGCCCCGTGTAGAGGTCTGTGTCGATGATGCGCTGCATCTCCCTGAGGTGGCTGTTGCGCATCTGGGACTGTCGCCCTACAAGGAGAAGCAGCGTGAAGAACAGGAGCAGCAGGCCCGTGATGAAGTACTGCGGATAGGCGTAGAACAGCGACTGGATGCTCCGGCGCTGGTCGAGCTTCTGCTCGTAGAACGTCGTGTAGTCGAAGATACCATTGGGACCGATGAAGCGGATCTCCTTGTCGAGGATGGTCAAGAGCTCTGGCTCCATGCGGCTGGAGACGCCGATGGCGACATCTTGCGAGAATGTGAGGACACCGCTGGTGACGAGCTCTGGGAAATCACCCTGCCAGATGTTCTGCTGTGCCGTCTCCTGCCGCAGGAAGGCGATGTCGGCATCGCCGCTGCTGACGGCGCGCAGGCATTCCTCAGCCGTTGCATAGTGGCGAATCTGGTCTTTGCCGTAGCGCTGCAGCAGGACGCGGTCTGTCGTCTGTTTCGGCAGGCAGGCGATGCGCGGTTTCCTGCCGAGATTGCCGCGCCGTGTGACTGTCGTGTAGTAAGAAGTCAGGTAGACGGCCGAGAGATCCATGTCTTGGGCAGCTGCCAGCCGACATCCCAGTCGGCATTGAGCAGGATCTGTGCCCTGCCAGTGCCGAGATCCTCGTAGGCTGACTCATAATCCTGCTCGATGACGAGGTGCAGCTTGATGCCGAGGTCGTGTTCGAGCCGGTCGACGAGCTTCCGCATCGTGCCCTGCAGTTCGCCATGCGCATCGACATAGGCAAAGGGGGCCTCGCGCGCGACGACGACGGCCGAGATGACGGGGTGGCGCTTGAGGAAGAGCCGTTCCTTTTCTGTCAGGCGAAGCTCGGCAGCACCTCTTTGCCCATAGTAGATTTGGTAGAGGTGACTGACGAAGTACGGTCGGTTGGCGATGAGCTGATCGGCCGCGAAGTCGAGCTCACGCATGAGCTCTGGATTGTCCCGGCGCACGGCGAAGTGGAGCTGGTTGACGCGATACGGCAGCTGCTCTCCGTGGAAGTCCGCTGCATCACTGGCCCTGCCCATCATCAGGCGCGAGAAGAGCATGGTCTCTTCTCGCTTCGGCGTCTTGATAATGCCAGCCAGGACATCGATATTGCCCGCTTCCAGGCGCTCTTGGCACTCATCCCAGGTGCCCGGTATGAAGATGACCTCGCGCCCTGCATAGCTGCCGAGCGCTTGCATGAAGTCCGTCTCGATGCTGTGCAGATTGCCCGAAGTATCCTCTGTGATATTCGAGCCGAATTGATGGATTCCCACGCGCAGCAACGGCCTCGCTTCTGCACGCACCGTCACGAGCAGGAGGCTGAGGCCGCAGAATAGGGAAATAAAAGCAATCAGGAAACGCGTGTATCTTCTCTCCAAGATATCCCTCCACATTGTCCAGTTATCGCAACTCAAATGACACCCGGCTTTATGGTGACCGTCTCATCTTGTTTGACCGTGACCATCTGCACGAGGCAGCTGCGCGGCCCGACGTTGAAGAGCTCGAAGGATTCCCAGTTCGGCAGCTTCTGGCGCAGCTGCTGCTTGTCGTCGAGCTCGGTGAGATTCTGCGCGGCATCGCGGCCATAGCTGTCGAGGATGACGAGGAAATACGTTCCTTCGGGGATGTCGTGAAATTCGTACTTGCCGGTCTTCTTATCCGTCTCAGTATGGTAGATCGGCGCATTGGCGGGAATCTTCCCGAAGCGGTACCAGTCGTCGATTTCCTTGTCGCTGAGCTTGTCGTAGGTGAAATCCTTGCCAATCAGCCAGACGTCGGCTTCCTTGTCGTGGAACTTGTTCTTGGGCGCTGCGAGGTCCCAGCTGATGCCACCTGCCGAGCGTCGGGCGCCGAAGCAATCTTCATGCCGCGCTCGGACCGTGCGTGTAGACAGAGCCGGTCACCGTGCCGACTGCCGGTGCGGCAGAGGCTGCCGGCAAGGAGTGC
>ENA-OQEN01000283-OQEN01000283.1-human-gut-metagenome-genome-assembly--contig:-NODE-283-length-22376-cov-2.699447_pt1 | contig 22376 bp, 29 predicted proteins | sample MGYA00242791_ERZ504627 | MGnify/ENA primary metagenome ERZ504627 (study PRJEB26092, sample SAMD00036316) | human gut metagenome | host: Homo sapiens | study: EMG produced TPA metagenomics assembly of... | reverse complement strand
GGTGCGTGCGCCCTTCAGCACCACCACGGCATTCCACGCTTGGCATACCGCAGGGCGATACCCTCCCGGTCGGCGGCAAGCGCTGCCGCCGAAAGGCCGGTCAGGCGTGCCATCTCGCCGGGGTGCGGGGTGACCACCAGCTCCCCCACCGGATGCGGGAAGGGCTTACCCTCTGCCAGCAGCTGCGCGGCGGCGTTCAGGCCGTCGGCATCCAACACCGCAGCCCCGCAAAGCCGGCAGAAGCTGCTGCACCAGCGTGCGGCTCTCGGTGGCCCGGGCGGCGCTTTGCGCTGTGCCGCCAAGACCGGGGCCCAGCAGCAGCACGGTAGCCTTCTGCCGCCGGAGCAGCGGCACATTTTCCGGCGCAATACCGCCCTGTGCGCCCTCTTTACAGGGGCACAGGCAGCACTCCGGCAGGCGGGTGACGACGGCGCTGACCACCGGTTCCACACTGGCAAGGGTGACGATGCCCGCCCCGGTGCGCAGTGCACCCTCGGCTGCCAGCAGAGCAGCGCCCCGGTAAAAGGCACTGCCCGCCACCGCCAGCACACTGCCAAAGGTGCCTTATGGCTGTCCCGGGCACGGCGCGGGATATTCTGCCAGACAAATTCTTCGGTAATTTCCACAGCCATGGGTGCACCTCCAGAGAACGATTTCAAATGCCCTCCGCGTTGCTGTGGGCATTTCTAGCGGAATCATTATTTTAAGATTGTCGGTTTGGAAAATCCGCAGATTTTCAAACGACTTTTCACAAGAGAGGAAATTGGGAGGAATAGCATTTACGCCTGTCCCTGCACAAGGGCACGGATCTGCTTTTCCACGTTCTGCACTTCCTCGTGGAACATCCGGGCGGAAACGCGCAGTGCGCCGTGGCCAAGGATGATGACCTGCTCCATACCGTCCGAGGTCGCCACGCGGACACGGCGGCTCTTGCCGATTTCATGGGTGACCCGCTCGATGAACATATCGGCGGTCTCGGCCTCCTTGGTGTAGACCACATGAATATTGTGGTACTGCTCGATGGCACCGGGGCTGCCGGGCACGCGGTAGGCATCGAACACCAGAATGAGCACGCATTTCTGATAGCCTGATAGTTGCACAGGATATCCATCAGCTTGCGGCGGGCGGCGTCCAAGCTTTCCTTCGCCAGCGCGTTCAGCTCGTCCCACGCAAAGATGATGTTGTAGCCGTCCACCAGTAGATACTCCGGGGCAATTTCCCACTGTTCGGCGGCAAAATCCGGGCGTTCGGTCTTTTGCACCGGACGGAACGCCGCCAGCGGGTCCCGCTTGATGGGGCCGTAGGTGCGCTCAAAAATTTTGAGCAGTTCGGCATCCTCTTCCAGCGTAGCACGGTAGGCCATGGCGCGGCGCTGGGGCACAGCCTGCACCTCCGGGCGGGCGGGCTTTGCCTTGCCCCAGCCGCTTTCCACGTGCATATGGCTGCGCACCTCGCTCCACGGCACCACAAAGCCAGCACCATGGGCGCAGAATACGGAATCTGCGGGGTTGTCCAGATCATGCTCCGGCTGGTAGCCGGTTTCTGCAATGACCTCCTGTGCATTGTGACAGGGGCGGTAACCGTCCAGTGTCAGGCTCAAATGTCCCCTGCCCCGAGTGTAGCTGACCACCTCCATGGGGTAGCTGCGCATGGTGGATACCGGTGCAAAGCCGGTCAGGGTGGCGGTCTCCGCGCCGCTTTCCGGCGGATCAAAACTGCCTCCATGCGCTGGATATCGCTCATGGCGCGGCCAATGTTCTCCACCGGCACCTCCAGCCGGAAGGCATACCACGGCTCTAACAGCTGGCTTTTGGCCAGCATCAGTCCCTGCCGCACGGCGCGTAGGTAGCCTGCCGGAAATCGCCGCCCTCAGTGTGCTTGAGGTGCGCTTTGCCGGTGAGCAGGGTAATTTTTACATCGGTCAGCGGTGCGCCGGTCAAAACGCCAAGGTGCTGCTTTTCTTCCAGATGGGTCAACACCAGACGCTGCCAGTTTTTGTCCAGAACCTCTTCCCGGCAGTCGGCGGCAAACTGCATCCCGCTGCCCCGGGGCAGCGGTTCCAGCAGCAGATGCACCTCGGCATAGTGGCGCAGCGGCTCGTAATGGCCTACGCCTCCATGGGCTCGGTGATGGTCTCCTTATACAAAATGCCGCCCGGGCCAAAGGATACTTCCAGCCCGAACCGCTCTGCCAGCAGGCTGCGCAGCACTTCCAGCTGCACCTCGCCCATCAGCTGCACATGGATCTCGCCCAAGCTTTCGTTCCACACCACATGGAGCTGGGGCTCTTCCTCTTCCAGCCGGTGCAGTTTGCCCAGCGCGGCGTGCACATCCGCGCCCTCCGGCAGCAGCACCTGATAGCTGAGCACCGGTTCCAGCACCGGCACATCGCTGTCCCGCTCTGCCCCAAGCCGGCGCCGGGCTTTGCATGGGTCAGGCCGGTCACGGCACACACCTGTCCCGGGCCGATGACCTCAGTCAGGGTATACTTTGCGCCGGAGTACAGCCGCAGCTGGTTTGCTTTTTCTGCCCACGCTCGCCGTCTGCTTCGCCGGTGAGCAGAGCCTTTACCTTCAGTTCCCCGCCGGTGACCCGCAGCCATGTCAGGCGGGTGCCCTGCTCATCCTGCGATACCTTGAACACCCTTGCACCAAAGGCGTGCAGCGCCGGGGCTGGGCGGGTGTAGCGGTCAAGCCCCTCCAGAAGTGCATCCACCCCGTCCAGCCGCAGCGCTGCCCCGAACCAGCACGGAAAAACGTGCCGCCGGGCAACTGCGGGGATGATGTCTGCATCGGTCAAGGTTCCCGCGTCCAGCATTTTTTCCATCAGCTGCTCATCGCACAGCGCCAGTGCTTCGTTGCGGGCGGCAGGCTCTGCACCAAAATCCACAAAGCCCTCGCCAAGGCGGTGGTTCAGCTGGCTGAGCAGCTGTTCCCGGGTCATGCCGGGCAAGTCCATTTTATTCACGAATACAAAGGTAGGCACATGGTAGCGCCGCAGCAGCCGCCACAGCGTTTCGGTATGGCTCTGCACGCCGTCCGTTCCGCTGACCACCAGCACGGCGTAATCCAGCACCTGCAAGGTGCGCTCAGTCTCGGTGGAAAAATCCACATGGCCGGGGGTATCCAGCAGAGTAATGGCAGTATTGCCGCCGTAAGCAGCGCCTGCTTGGAAAAGATAGTGATGCCGCGTGCTTTTTCCAAGCTGTCGGTATCCAGAAAGGCGTCTCCGTGATCCACCCGCCCCAGCTTGCGGATGGCACCGGCGCGGTAGAGCATGGCCTCGGAGAGGGTGGTCTTGCCGGAGTCCACATGGGCCAGAATGCCCAGTACGATCTGTTTTTGCGTTGTTTCCATGCACTGCTCCTACAGGAAGCTGCTTTCGTAAGCAGCTTCTAAAAATAATTTCCTGTTTATTGTAACACGCTTTGGAGGGAAAAGAAAGTTTTCCGGTATAAATCCCGCAGGCAAAAAGCAACACCGGACAGAAAACGGTCTGCCCGGTGCGATTTTCTTAAAAAAGATCCAGCATATTGTCCAGATAAATTGTCTCCCGCACCTGCAGCTGGTATTCCGGCTTTGTCATGTAGTAGAGCAGAAATTCCAGCACCAGTGCGCTGCCAAGTCCCCTGCCCTCTATTTTAAAGTGGGAAAAACCTGCGGCAGATACCGCTGCCGGATGTCCTCCACCCCGATGAACCCGGGGCTACGCATCGCCTTGGAAAAGCGATAGCCCTCGGCGGCATCCGGGGCGGCGCAGCGGTGGTCCGGGCAGTCCTCGCCAGATTCTGACGGCTGACCGTCTCGTAGCAGCGCTTGCGCTCGGTGCAGCCGAACCAGCAGCACTCGTTGCACAAAAACTCTACCTTGGCTTTTTGCTCCGGCGGCAGGGTGCGCAGCTGTTCCAGTGCCGGGTTTAACCGGAAATCCGGCACTACATACCGGAACTGCGGCTTTTCCAGTTCCTGCCGCAGCTCCGCAAACTCGGTGAGCACCTTGGTGGTGGAGGACACCAGATACAGCTCCGGCCAACGCTGTTGCAGATAGTCCGCCAGCAAATCAGAATGGACGATCACACCGTTTGGCACACTGCCGCTTTTTGCAAACCGCTCACACAGGGCGTTGCACTGCGGGTCAGCAAGGTGCTCAGCCGCAGCAGGGAGTTACTGAAGGTCAGCCGCCCGGAGATGCCGTATTCCCACAGCAGCGCCAGCACCTCGCGCGCCGTTGCTCCGCCGCAGGAGATGCGTCCCCCGCCCCAGATACAGCCCGCCGGTGCGCCGTAGATAGAGCCTATGGTGCACCAATCGTAAAAATATTCCCGGTGCTCCCGGTACAGCGGCAAAAAGCGGCGGTACAGCTCGTAAAACTCGAACAGGCCGGGCAGATGATAACAGGCAGCTGCGGGCTTTTCCATAGCGGTTCCTTTCCTGCAAAAAGGGAGCTGCTGCGTAAAATGCCGTGCAGCGGCTCCCCTGTTTTATCGTATTTGCTTTTGTTACACGGTAGCGCCAACCTGAGGGGCGCCGCCTGCGAGCTGCTCTGCCGTAAGCGGCTGGGCTTCTGCGGGGCGTTCAGCCGCTCCTTGGCCACCGCCAGCATCAGCTTGATGCGGTTTTCCTGATTGACCGGGTAGCACTGGGGTCGTAGTCGATGGGGGTGATGTTGGCGCTGGGGTACAGCGCACGGATCTTGTTCACCATGCCCTTGCCCACGATATGGTTGGGCAGCAGCCAAAGGGCTGCGCACACACGATGTTGCCATAACCGCCCTGCACCAGCTCGATCATCTCGCGGTCAGCAGCCAGCCCTCGCCCATTTTTGCGCCCAGCGAGATAACCCCCTTGGGCTTTTTCACCAGCTCCTTGAAGGGGCCCGGCGCATAGAACCCGGCGTCCGTCTCTGCCTTGAGCATGACACGCTCCACGCTGTCCAACCAGTTGAGGAACTGGTCGGTGCCTACCTTTACAGCCAGCTTGCCGCCGTAAAGCACATGATCCTCGCCCATATTGAAGGCGCAATACTGCACAAAGCCCATCAGACCGGGGAAGTTCACCTCGCAGTCCTGACTTCCAGAAACTTCTGCAAGTCGTTGTTGCCCAGCGGGCTGTACTTGACGTAGATCTCGCCCACAACACCCACCTTGACCTTGGGCACCGGGTGACCGGGATAGTGGCAAATTCCTTTGCGATGAGCGGGAAGGTGTGCTTCATTTCCCGGGAAGTAAAGCCTTTACCGGCCAGCAAGGCACGGCCCAGACGGGCGATCCAGCGATCCACCATGCGGTCAGCAGCCCCCTTTTCGTTCTCGTAGGGGGCCACCTGATTGCGCAGCGCACACAGCATATCGCCGTAGAAGATGCAGGCGATACACTTGCGCGCCAGCGGGAGGGTCATCTGGAAGCCGCTGTCCTTTTCCAGACCGGAAAAGTTCAGGCTTGCCACCGGGATCTGCGGGTAACCGGCCTTGACCAGCGCCTTGCGCAGCAGATGGATGTAGTTGGAGGCACGGCAGCCGCCGCCGGTCTGGGTGATCAGCAAGGCAGTGTGCTCCAGATCATACTTGCCGCTGTTCAGCGCATCCAGAAACTGGCCGATGACCAGCAGCGCCGGGTAGCAGGTATCGTTGTGGACATACTTCAGCCCCAGCTGTGCCACGGCACTGCCGCAGTTGCCCAGCAGCTCACACTTATAGCCTTCGCAGCGCAGTGCGTACTCCATAAGCCGGAACTGGGTAACGGCCATGTTGGGGATGAGGATGGTGTGGGTCTTTTTCATCTCCGGGGTAAATTTGGGATAATGATATTCCATAGGTTCCTCCTATGTTGCTCTAAACAAGATAGTCCCCGCAAAGACTTCCCCCCGCTGGGGGAAGCCCTTCAGCCTATCTCAGGGTTTCTTTTATTCTGACTTTTCTGCGGCGGCCTCGTCCCGCTCGTCCAGTGCGGCGAACAGGCTGCGCAGACGGATGTTCACGGCACCGAGGTTTGTGATCTCGTCGATCTTCAGCTGGGTATACAGCTTGTTGCCCCGCTGCAAAATCTCGCGGGTCTCGTCGGTGGTAATGGCATCCACGCCGCAGCCGAAGGACACCAGCTGCACCAGATCCATATCCTTCTGGGTGGTGCAGTACTTAGCGGCAGCGTACAGGCGGCTGTGGTAGGTCCATTGGTTCAGCACGCTGGTGGGGAACTTCTGCACCCGGTTGGAGATGCTGTCCTCGGTGACCACCGCAGCCCCGTGGCGGGTGATCAGATGGTCGATGCCGTGGTTGACCTCCGGGTCTACATGATAGGGGCGGCCTGCCAGCACGATGATGCGCTTGCCCTGACGGCGCGCCTCGTCAATGATCTCGCTGCCCTTTACCCGGATCTTTGCCATGTGCGCTTCGTACTCCGCGTAGGCGGCATCGGCTGCGGCCTGCACCTCCCGCTCGGAGATGCCGCCAAAGTACTTGGGCAGCACCTCCTTTGCCATCTTGTGCACAAATCCTTGGGACGGTGGATGCCACATAATCATAGATGAACTTTTTGCCTTCCAGCTCCGGGCAGTTGCCTGCCAGAACCTCCGGGTAGTAGGCCACCACCGGGCAGTTATAATGGTTGTCGCCCAAGCCCTCGTCCACATTGTAGGTCAGGCAGGGGTAGAAGATGGCGTCCAGCTGCATCTGGCTCAGCGCCTTGATGTGGCCGTGGCTCAGCTTTGCCGGGAAGCAGGCGGTATCGCTGGGGATGGTAGCCTGTCCAGCCAGATACAGCCCGCGGGTGGACACCGGGCTGGTGTGCACCGCAAAGCCAAGGCTCGTCCAGAAGGCGTACCAGAAGGGCAGTAGTTCGTAGAAGCCCAGACACAGCGGGATGCCGATGGAGCCGCGCTTGCCGGGCACAGGCTTGTAGCTGGCCAGCAGCTGCTGCTTGTAGGCGTACAGATTCAGGCTGTTGTCCTCGCTTTTGCCGGTAACGGGCTTATCGCAGCGGTTGCCGGAGATGAACTTGCGGCCATCGGCAAAGGTGTTGACGGTCAGCTGGCAATGGTTGCCGCAGCCGCCGCACTTGACGCTGACCACCTGCTGTGCAAACTTTTCCAGCTCCTGCTCGTCCATCATGGCAGAGGTGGTCTGGTTGTTTTTATGGCTCTGGCGCAGGCCGTACAAAGCAGCGCCGTAAGCGCCCATCAATCCGGCAATGTCCGGCCGGATGACCTCCACGCCCATCTCCTTTTCAAAGGCGCGGAGCACGGCTTCATTATAGAAGGTACCGCCCTGCACCACGATCTTGCGGCCCAGCTCTTCCGGGCTGGAAGCGCGGATCACCTTGTACAGCGCGTTCTTGACCACGCTGATGGACAGGCCTGCGGAGATATTCTCGATGCTGGCACCGTCCTTCTGTGCCTGCTTGACCGAGCTGTTCATGAACACGGTGCAGCGGCTGCCCAAGTCCACCGGGCGGTCTGCGAACAGCCCCAGCGCGGCGAACTCCTTGACATCATAGCCAGTGCCTGTGCAAAGGTCTGCAAAAAGCTGCCGCAGCCAGAGGAACAGGCTTCGTTCAGGAAGATGTTGCTGATGGCGCCATCCTCGATCTTAAAGCACTTCATGTCCTGCCCGCCGATGTCGATGATGAAATCCACGTCCGGCATAAAGTACTTGGCAGCGGTAAAATGCGCCACCGTTTCCACCAGACCGTAATCGCAGCGGAAGGCGTTTTTCACCAGTTCCTCGCCGTAGCCGGTGGTGGTGACGCTTGCCACCTGCAGCCCCGGGTGCTCCTTATAGATCTTGAGCAGCTGTTCCCGGATGAGGGCAGCGGGTTGCCGAGGTTGGGTTGATAATTGGTGTACAGGATCTGGCTCTTTTCGTCCACCACCACCAGCTTGACGGTGGTAGAGCCGGAGTCGATGCCGATATGCACCGGCCCGCAGTGGGCACTAAAAGCCACGTGGGGCACACTATGGGACATATGCCGTGCGTGGAAAGCCTCGTACTCCTCTTTGCTGGCGAACAGCGGCGGCTCGCTGGCATAGGTTGCAGTGGCGGCGTACTTGTCCAGCGCAGCGGCTACCTCGGTGAGCACAAATTCCTTATCGGCATATAGGGCAGCGCCCAGCGCCACATACAGCAGGCTGTTTTCCGGGCAGGTGCCGGTCACGTTCAGCGCTTCGTCAAAGCTCTTGCGCAGCACGGTGCTGAAGGTGAGCGGGCCGCCCAGATAAAGGATGTTGCCCTTGATGGGGCGTCCCTGTGCCAGACCGGCGATGGTCTGGTTGACCACCGCCTTATAGATGCTGGCGGCGATATCCTCGGTGCGGGCACCTGATTGATCAGGGGCTGCACATCGCTTTTGGCAAACACGCCGCAGCGGGAAGCGATGGTATAGGTACGCTGCGCCTGTTCGGCGGCCTTGTTCATCTCCTCGGCGCTCATCTTCAGCAGGGTGGCCATCTGGTCGATGAAAGCACCGGGTGCCGCCGGCACAGCTGCCGTTCATGCGCACCTCGGTGCCGTTGGTCAGAAACAGGATCTTGGCGTCCTCACCGCCCAGCTCGATGACGCAGTCGGTCTTAGGCATAAAGCGCTTGACCGCCACGCGGGTGGAGAACACCTCCTGCACAAAGGGCACGCCGCAGCTGTCTGCCAAGCCCATACCGGCAGAACCGGAGATGCTGAGCAGCGCCTTGCAGCCATGCAGCTGCTCGGCATCAATGCGCCGCAGCAGCTCCTGCGCCTTTTCCAGAATATGACTATAATGTCGTTCGTATGTAGAATACAGCAGTTCATCATGCTCGCCCAGCACCACACACTTGATGGTGGTGCTGCCGATGTCAAGACCTACTCTCACCTTGTTTTCCCTCCTAAGGACAAATAACCGGAGCGTAACGCCCCGGCTGCCATGGCAAACAAGCCGTTTGCGGCAAAGACCCGCAACGGCGTTTTTTCTTTTTAGCTTCCCGCATTGCGCATCTACGTCATTTTCAAACAGTACTCGTTATAAAAACACAGCAAATGCGCTTTTGCATACATTATTATTATAATCCAATCGCGGGCGGCATTCAATCCATGTTGTCTATTTTACACGAAAAAAATAGTATTTTTTGCTCAAAAGGCTGAACTTTTTGTGAACATGTGTCGGTTTTCCCGCAAAAAAAGCCGCCGCACAGCGCTTTGTGCAGCGGCCTTATACCGGCGGAACGATTTCGAATGGCTCCGCATACGCTTTGGCTATTTTCAGCGGAAGTTCCTCTCTACGCCCCACGCGTAAAAATGTTTTTGGAGCGCTCCATTCTCCTTACCGGTTCACGAAATTCAGCACCAGAACCAGCAGCAGCATGTGCACGGGGTAAAAGGCGTAGCAGGCATACTGGAAAGGCTTGCTGTGGTAGCCTGCCGACCGCGGTACAGCCAGATGGGCACCAGTGCCAGCAGCGCCAGCCCCTGCTGGCAAAGCTCAAAGTCCATGCCGAAGAGCTGAATGGGTACATAAGCCCGCCCAGCAGCTCCACGTTGACCCAGTACAGCGCAGCCAGCTGCCCCAGCAGACACCACCACTTGCGCCCGTGCCCGTGAAAAAAGTAGAAGATGAACACAGTCAGCACCCCTGCGCCGTAGTAGTCCACCATGCCCAGCGTGCCCAGCACCGCGCCCGCCACCACCACAAGGCGGATACCAGCAGGTACAGTCCTGTTTTTTGCTTTTTGCGCACCGTTTCCATCAAGTGGATGCCCAGAATGCCCAAAAGCAGCGTCCAGATGACGTTCTGGTGCACCGGGTAGAACCATGTACCGCCGTACATCAAATCGAAGGGGATTTCCGAAAGCAGGGCAAACAACAGCAGACGCAGGGTGTATTTTTTCAAATCGTGGGTGTGGAAGTAGCCCTCCACCGCCATAAAGGCAAAGATGGGAAACGCCACCCGCCCGGCACAGGTCAGCCATTCCTGCGCGGGCAGCAGCGTCGCCCACAGGTGGTCCATCAGCATCAGCGCCATGGCAAGGATATGAAGGGCCGCTGCGCTCAGGTCAAAGCGGGTCGCGGCAGTGGGGCTGATTGGTTTCGTTGACATACTCGCACCTCGTCTTTTGTCGAAATTCAGTTCCTTTATCTGGAATACGAACGAGCCCCGCAAAGAATTGCAGCCCCGGTAGTTCTTTTCCCGCCGGGGCCGGCTTGCTGCTTTATTTTTTCTGCTGCGAACACCCTAGCAACAAAAAGGTAGCGCCAAGGCAGCGCCATACCACTGCCGTAGCGTGATCCCCTCCGGTAACAAAGTTCAGCGCCGCAGCAAGAAAAAACAGCAGCCCGATGAGATAAAACAGCTTACACCTTTTCATAGCTCATACCTCCGGTTTTGGTTTTCCACCGGCTATTTTGGATACGGCAAGCGCAGGGACGGCTGCCATTTTTTGTGTGCACAGGGGCGCAAAGCGCCCGCCCGGCACGCAGAAGGTGTGCGCCCGCAAAATCTGCGGGCAAAATTCATGAAGGGTGGCTTGCCTGCCTGCCCATGGAGACGTAAGCGCAAAAGCAGGAATGCGGGAAAAAGCAAGGGACGGTTTCGGCGAAAAAGCGTCTGGCGGTGGCGGAAAAGCCGAACGCAAGATTTTTTCATACTAGCTGGCTCGTAAGGTGAGCCGTACCAAAACTTCCTTGCGGAAATATGCAGCGTTATAGTTCATCTGCACCTGAACCGGCAGCTGTGCACCCGGCGCTTGCCGCACCCAAAATAGCCGGTGGAACGATCATTTAGTTTTTGGCGTTTTCCAGATAGATCTCAAAGGCTTCGGCAAAGCTGGCGTTCACATCAAAGGGGACAGTGTAGTCTACCTTGGAGGTCACAAGGCAGATGTCCAGCCGGTTGGAGGTTTCGTCTGCCTGCCGGTTCAGCTTGCTCAGCGCGGCATGGATGACCTTGCGGTCGTAGTTGATGGTGGTCACTCGCTTCACATCGCAGCAGTAGGAGATCTGGTTGCCTCAGCGTTGAAGCGGTAGCCGGTGCCCCCGCCGGAGAGCAGCTGCTCAGAACTGCGCAGGTCGTTCATCCGTTTGAAGGTGCGGGCAATGCTCTGCCGCGCGGCATTCAGGCTGACCTCGCTGTCCATATCCATGTCCAGCGCATCCTTTGCCTTGCGGATGGCGGCAAACAGGCGGCTTTTTTCCCCCAGCAGATAGAGCATGAACCGGGCAACGTCGGTGATCTGCTCTGCATATTCGGTCTGTGCCACGTCCATAACGGTCTCGTCTCGGCCTCGGGCATCACCTTATGGCGCAGATAGGTGTTGGCCACCTTGGTCACGTTGGCATCGCAGTCCAGAATGCCCTGCGCCTCGTCCAGCAGAGACTGGAGCTTGTTCTGGTAGCGGAATGCTTCCTTCAGGTTCATAGTCGTTCCCTCCATCTTGTTTTTTCTGCTTTCAGCTTACCACAGACTGCCCGCCCGCGCAAGCTTTCCGGTAAAATGAGCAAAACGCCCGCCCCGGCATGACCGGGACGGGCGCTTTGCATTTGCTGTGACACTTATTGGGATAAGAGATTGGCATTACTCAGCCGGCCACGCGCTCGGTGCGGCCTGCCTCCAGCATATAGCGCAGGAAGCCGGTCACGTCGGCGGGGTCGGTCACGGTGAGGTCAAAGCCCTTTTGGGGGGCAGTGTCCATCATCTGCAGCATGGAGCGTGCGGTAGTGTCCTTTTTCAGGTCGCAGGTCTTACCGTTGTCCAGATGCAGCAGCACACTGCCGTGGCTGGCAGAAAGCTGGCGCATGAAACGTTCCTTATCAAAATACTCGATACGAAGCATAGGAATACCTCCTTGATAAAATGGTTTATGTTACACTTGCCGTCCAGTCCTCTTTGGATAGACGGCGGGAGAATAGCGGTTTTGCCCGGCAGGGAACGCTTGCACAGCTTGCGTCCCCGCTGCCTTGGTGCTATACTGAGCTTGGAGCTCTGATAGGATAATACCACAAAACAATCGCTAATAATAGAATAAAACCGCATAGTATATGCAACAAAACCGGCATTGACAAAAAACATTCAAAGTATTGCGGAAAGGATTTGGTGAATATGGCATATCAGACAAGCTGTGCCTCTTATACCAGCGGCCGGGTGGGGCTGTCCAGCGCTACTGCCGTGGTGGCCGATGCCGCCGGGCGGGAGCAGGCCCAGCACGGCAGCCCGCTGTTCCCTATCGCCTGCTACGCCGAGGATCTTTCCTGTTTTTCGGTGGCGTGGCACTGGCACGAGGAATTTGAGTTCATTCTGGCGGCGTTGGGGCCCATTCATGTGGACGTGAACAAGACCCGGCTGACTTTGCAGACCGGGCAGGGGGTGTTCATCAACTCCGGGGCGCTGCACGCGGTAGAGCCTGCCGAGGGCAGGGCGCTGCTGCACTCCGGCGTATTTCAGCCCCGGCTTGTCGGCGGCATGGACACCGTATTCTGGCAAAAACTCATCCGCCCGCTCTTGCAGCCCGGCACACCGCCCTTCTTTTTGCTGGACGAGGCCGTGCCATGGCAGCGGCAGGTGCTGCTCTGCCTGCGGGAGGCGTGGAAGGGCGTGGCGGACGAGCCCTTTGACTACGAGAACCGGGTGCGCTACCACCTTACCGCTGCCCTGCGGCTGCTCATTACCCAATGCGTCAGCGGCAAGGTGAAGGTATCGGAGCAGGAGCAGATCGCCTCGGAGCGGATGAAGCAGATGCTGCGCTATGTAGAGGAGCACTACGCCGAGGAGCTGACCGTGGAAAAACTGGCCGACTGCGTTGCCCTGAGCGAAAGCGCCTGTCTGCGCAGCTTCCGGCAGTTTCTGGGCATCACGCCCATCCAGTACGTCAAGCAGTTCCGGGTGGAAAAAGCCGCCGAGCTGCTGCGCTCCACCCGGCTCAAGACCGGCGAGGTGGGGCTGGAATGCGGCTTTTCGGACGCGAGCTACTTTATCAAGACCTTCCGGGAGATCAAGCACTGCACCCCTCGGGAGTACCGTATCCGCTTCTGCTGAGCAAAAAGTAAAAAATGCCGGGCAGCTGCAAGCTGCCCGGCATTGCATTACAAAATTTCCCCCTGCCAGCGCTCCGGCGGGATGACAGGCTCGGTGACAAAAGCTTCGGGGTTCGGGGCAAGAACATGGCGGGTGACCCGGAAAAGCCCCTCGGCGTCGCACAAAATGCATCTTGCATCGCCAAATTTCGTGTTCCGAGCTGCGCCGCAGTCCAGATACGCCTGTTCCAGCTTGACGAAATCCTCCGAGATGTGCGGCTGCTGTGCGTTATAGTGGCGGCGCATATAGACGGTGTGCTGCGCCCCGGCTTCGTCCACCACGGTCATCTGCATGGGCTTGTCGGTCAGGCGGTTCGGCACGTTCAGTACCTCCTCCACGCTATGGATAAAGGTGTTGCGGGCGTGGGTGACCCCCAGCAGCAGCACTTTGCCGTGGGCTGCCCGCAGCCGGTCGTAGCAGCCGCCGGGAGTGCAGGGGGTGTTGGCGTCCAACTCCCCTTCCAGATACGCAGCCGCCCCCTTGCCGTAAGCCGCCATGCTGTGGGTGGGGTGTAGCGAGCGCACCACCCCGGGGCGCTGCCGGAACAGCTCCGGCAGAATGCCCACACAGCACGGGCTGCGGCGCACATCGAACACTCGGTTTTCCTCGTTGATGAACCGCCATGTGTGGGTGGGCAGCAGCAGCAAGCCCTCCGCAAAAAACTCCATCCATGCGTCCAGAACCGTGTCTGCGCCGCCCTCCACCGGGCCGATGGACTTCATGGAGGAATGGATCAGGATGGTCTCGTTGCCTGTCAGCCCCATTGCTACAAGGTCGTGCTTGAGGTCAGCCTTTGTGTATGCCATGTCGTTTCTCCTTTTCGGGCATTTTGTCTGTACCCAGTTTACCGCCTTTTGTGCGGCAAAGCAAGCACGCACGCAAAAAAGGCAAACACCCTGTTGTATTTGCCGGAGACGAGCCGGTATCTGCGGGGTGTGTGCCCTTGCAGCTTTTTTAGTAAAATCCTGTATACAGCATATCATCTCGCAGCGTTACCGCGAAACAAGCACAGCGCCTTGCAATTATAGCAATTTGACAGTTGTTTCCTGTTTTCTTTGTGCATTTGGTACAACAGTCACTTGATTGCAGCATTTTATCAGCACTTTTCCCGCATTGCAAAGTGGTATATCAGTTTTTCAGTTTCAGGAACAGTTCCGTGCGCGAGTGCGCATTCTTGTATACAAGTATTCAAATCAAGTTCCATTCCAGCATTGACATTCAGTTGCTGTAACGGTACAATGATACTAAGATTACATTTACCGGATAAATGGAGAACAACTATGGCTACATTACAGCACACTGATGAGCTCTATCATATTCTCGAGGACGAGATCTGCGCGTTGAAGATCCTGCCCGGGGAAGCGCTGAGCGAAAACCAGCTGTGCAAGCGGTTCGGCGTTTCCCGCACTCCTATCCGCAGCGTTTTGCAGCGGCTGGAGCAGAACCGCTTTGTGCAGATCATTCCCTGCAAGGGCACCATTGTTACCGCCATCGACACCGGCGTGGTGGACCAGCTCATCTTCCAGCGTGTTGCGGTGGAGGGCATGGTGTTCCGGGACTTTGTGCAGAGCTGCTCGCCCATGGAGATTCTTGCGGTAGAACACCTTTATAATATGCTGCTGGAAGCCGCTGCAGGGCGCAGCGACCCGGAGAACTTTGATTTCAACCACTTCCTCAGCTGCGACCTTGCCATGCACGAGTACTGGTTCCACAAGACCAGCAAGGAGTACCTTTGGGAGCAGATGACCCGCCCGCAGGCAGACTACTCCCGCTTTATCCGTCTGGACATCGTGGGTGCACGCAACGTGTCCAGCGTCGTCAGCGAGCACGCCGAGATGCTGCGCATCCTGCGTGAGAAGGATCTGGACGCCATTGAGCCGCTGATGCGCACCCACCTGTACGGCGGTGTGAGCCGTATGGGCAGCAAGATCTACTCGGACGAATACCGCGGCTACTTCAAGCTGCCGGAGAACAAAAAATAAAGAAGGCCGCTGCACAGTTTCCTGTGCAGCGGCCTTCTTCTGGTTGCGCCAGCAGGAGTCGAACCTACGATGGGGGAGTCAAAGTCCCCTGCCTTACCGCTTGGCGATGGCGCATCATGCAAAACAGTATAGCATATTTTCCGCTGTTCCACAAGAGGTGCGCCGCATTTTTGCAGCTTTTTCTGTGCGCTGTCTGCCGCACTTGCGGCGGTTTGGGTCGGTTTTTGGGCTTTGCGGCCGGGCCCCTGCGTTTTCCATATTCTTCCATGTTTTTACGAAAGGCAAGTTTTGCGGGATGCGTTTTTCAAAAAACACAGTCCGCAGGGGGCACAAGATTCATATTGCAAAGGTGAAATTTATTTTTTTCCTGATTTTTCTTATTATTTTCTCAAAAGACTGTATTTTTTGTTGCGGTTCTGGTACACTGGATGTGATAAAAATAAGTTGAAGAAACTACGCCGATGTCCGGGCTGTCCCCGGGCGGGGCAGTGTCTCCATCTTTGTGAAGGAAAGCGAGGGATCTCATGAAAAAATTCCTGAAAACGCTGGTGGTCGGGCTTTGCCTGTTCACGCTGCTGTGCTGCGCACTGCCGGCTGCATTTGCTGCCGACAAAACTTCAGGGAGCAAAAAGGAAGAGAACGTGTACGCCATTGGTATGGATGCCCAAGGCGGCATCTGCTCCACCGTGGTAACCTACACGAACCTGTCCGGCAAACTGGAGAGCACGCCCGAGCAGCCTACCATGACGGGCTACACCTTTGACGGCTGGTACACCGAGCCGGTGGGCGGCAGCAAGGTGACCACCTCCACCGTGTTCACCTCCGACGCCACCATCTACGCCCACTGGACTGCCAAGCCGGTACTTCTACCGTGCCGCAGCCCACCACCCAGCCTGCCGTCCAGTGGCAGAAGTATGTAGGCCCCGCCCTTGTGGCCGGTGCCCTGCTTACCACCCTGCTGGTCGCCACCATGTTCTGAACACTGCTGTAAACGCAATGATACCATTGAAGAAAGGGATCTTACCATGACTACTTCTACCATGAAAATGCCTGCCAGCTATTCCACCATCGAAGCCGAGGAGATGACCTATCTGGACGGCGGCGCCAGCAACGCTTATCAGTCCTTCCTGGACATCGGCAAGGTGTTCAACTACATTGCCCGCATCTTCTCCGGTGCAAGCTCCATCATCAACAATGTTAACGTCATCTACCAGTCCTTTGTATCGCTGAACAGCCTGCTGGGCAGCTTCGGCAAGTAAAAGCATCACCCCAAAGTTCAGATCCGGGAGCGCGCTTTTTTCGAAAAGTGCGGCTCCCGTTTTTCGTACACACTGTAATTCAGTACATTACTGCGCAGCACTTCACGTTCCAGAATTGTGAACAACTTTTTAAGTTTTTGGGGGGTCAGTGGCCGTTTTTTGGACATTTTTAATATATAAAGCAAAAAAATGCGATATTTTTTCAGCTTTATCTCTTGATTTTGTATCTGATTTGTTATATTACTGTTACAGTGGGTGTGCTAGAATAAGGTTGTTTATAAAATGCCCTTCAGACCGCGTAAAAAATCGTGGCGGCAAGCGTTTTTTCAGGTATTTTTGTTAAGTAATTTCGTAATCTTCGAAAACCTTTTCGTTCTTTATGATTTGGGAGTATGTACACAAATGGCAGATCGTGAACTGCGGCGGATGCACCGCGCTGAACTGATAGAGATCATCTATGCGCTGAAGCAGAGCGAGGACCAGCTCAAGGCGCAGAACGCCGCGCTTACCGCGCAGCTGCAGGACCGGCAGCTCCGGCTGGAAAGCGCCGGTTCCATCGCGCAGGCCGCGCTGGAGCTGAACAACGTGTTCGCCGCCGCGCAGGCCGCCGCCGATGACTATCTGCACTCGGTGCAGGCCAGTCTTGCGGACACCAACGCCACCGCCGCCAATACCCTTTCGCAGGCGCGCAGCGAGGCCAAACGCATTCTGGAGCAGGCACAGGCAGACGCCGACAGCCTGAAAGCGCAGGCGCAGCAGGAATGCGACGCCATGACCGCCGCCGCCGCGCAAAAACGCACCCAGACCGAGGCCGACTGCAAGGCCATGGTAGAGCGCGCCGAGCAGGAGGTGCAGCAGCGCTGGCAGGCATTTGACCACAAGGCCAACGAGCTGCTGGATCAATACCGCAGCACTGACGGCCTGCCTTCGGAGGAAACATGAAAAAACGCGATATCCGGTTCGCTTCCATCCCTTCCACCGAGGAAGTGGCCGCAGAACGTGAGCGTCTTGCGTACCAGAGCCGCTACCAGCGGGTGCTGCGCAGTACGATCTATATTCTGGTGGTGGTGGCCGCAGTAGCTGTGCTGCTGGCTACGCTGTTTCTGCCGGTGCTTCAGGTCTCCGGCGACAGCATGTACCCTACATTAAATGATAAAGACATTATCCTGCTGGTAAAATCCAACCACATTGAAAACGGTGAGTTATGCGGGTTTTACTGGCAGAACAAGCTGCTGCTCAAGCGCATCATCGGGCAGCCCGGTGATGTGATCGATATGGACGTGAACGGCGTAGTCTCGGTAAACGGCGTGGCGCTGGACGAACCCTATGTGGACGCGCTGACCGTGGGCGAATGCGACATCCGGTTCCCCTATCAGGTGCCGGAAAACCGCTACTTCGTGCTGGGCGACCACCGTGCCACCTCTATCGACAGCCGCAGCAGCGTGATAGGCTGCGTTGAAAAAAGCCAGATCGTTGGCAGGGTTTTCCTGAGGATATGGCCCTTGTCCAGCTTCTCGTTGATCCATTGACCCCGGGAGGAGGTATTTCGTTATGAACGACATTCTTAAAACGTACATGGAGCGGTTCCGTGAGAACCGGCACACCCTGCGGCGCTACACCGCATTTGTGCTGGCACTTGCATGATCACCACCTTGTTCGTCAACTGGCAGCTGCATGGCGTGGGCATCTCGATGACCGCGCAGTACCAGTGCGGCGAGGAGGAGCACACCCACACCGCGGATTGCTACACCAAGGTGCTCATCTGCGGTTACGAGGAAGGCGAGCTTGAAAATGCGGACGAGGTGGCCGCCGCTGCTGCTGCGACCAGCCAGCCCACCGTTGAGGCTGAGCCCATGCCGCTGGCACTGGAGCCGCAGATCGAGTTTGTGCCCCACGAGCACACCGAGGACTGCTACACCGAGGTGCAGACCCTGACCTGCATGGAGGAAGAGCACGTCCACGGTGACGACTGCTTCGACCCCGAGGATGGCAGCCTGATCTGCGACAAATTTGAGCATACCCACGACGAAAGCTGCTATACCACCGAGTACGAGCTGACCTGTGGACTGGAAGAGGGCGAGCTTGTGGAGCAGGTGGTGGAGCCCACCCAGAGCGCCGAGCTGGCGGCTATGGCTGTGGCCGAGCCTGTGGCACTGGAGCCGGCGGTGGACACCGTGGAGCCCATCTACCACCACCACACCGACGCCTGCTACGAGGAAGTGCTTACCTGCCCCCTGCCGGAGCATCACCACACCGTAGCCTGCCTGAGCGACACCTCCGCCGACGTTGAGACCCCCGAAGAGTGGCAGGCCGCCAACGCCGAGGCCGTGATGACCGGCAACTGGACGAGGACCTGCTCAGCGTGGCAAAGACCCAGCTGGGCTACGAGCAGAGCGAGAAAAACTTCGAGATCGACCCCGCAGACGGCGTGACCCTGCACTACTACTCCCGCTACGGCCAGTCTTACGGCAACCCCTACGGCGAGTGGGACGTGATGTTCCTCTCCTACTGCCTGAAGTACGCCGGTATCCCCCAGAGCGCCATCCCGCAGGAGGCCAGCGTGCTTGCCCTGCGCAGCTCCATGAGCGACATGGACTGGCTGCTGGACGGCGAGGACGGCAGCGCCGCCAATGTGGGCGACATCGTTATTTATAATAAGTACGTCACCCGCACCGTGGCTGTGGACAGCAGCGCCGATGGTGCAGCGGACGATCTGGACGACCAGTTCAGCATGGACACCGATTTCGAGAACGGCGCAGAGCTTGAAACTTCCGGCGCTTCTGCGTTGGATGCAGCCCCTGCCGCCGAGGACGCCCCCGCTGCCGACAGCGTGATCACCCCCGATCTCCCCGATACCGCCAACCCGGAGCAGCCCGCCGCAAAGCCGGTGGACAGCACCGGCACCTCTGCATCCGGCGCGGACACCCTTATCCCCAGCGTGGATTCCCCCGCTGCCGAGCCGCAGACCACCACCGTGACTGACGCTCAGCCGTGGAGACCGTGGGCATCGTGAGCGAGGCGGACGATGACACCCTGACCGTCATCTCCGGCGACGTGGACGGCAAGGTTGCCGAGGTCACCCTTTCCAACGCCGAGGTTCTGGCCGTGGTGGATGTTGCCGCCGCCCAGTACGCAGACGAGATGCTCTCCTCTGCCGTTGACGGCGCACTGAAAGCCCCCGATATGCTTACGCTGGCGGGTGAGCCCACGACCGTAAGCACCACGACCGTTGGCTCTGCCTTGGACGGTACTAATTATGTTACTGATTTCAAGATTCAGAAGCAGCAGGGCAGCCAATACGTTGATGTTGCCACCAGCGTTGTCACTGACCAAATGCACGGCTACCTTGAACTGAAGGATATTCCGGCTCAGGACATTGCAAGCCATGACTACAAGGTTAAAGTAGCTTTGCCGGAGGCTTTTGACTTGCAGAGCGTTGCTTCGGAAACTGGCGACTTGATCGATCCGAACTATACCGGTCCAAAGGGCAGCGTTTGTGGCACCTACCAGTTTGTAAAGGAAAACGGTAAGTGGTACGTCCTGTTCACCTATGACCGTGATTTTATTCATCAGGATCAGGTGTCGAATACCACCAAGGTCAGAAGTACAGTCAACTTTGATTTCCGGTGGGACCAAACCAAGGTCACGACCGGCGGGAGCAATGAGTTTAAGGTCAACGAAAAAGCAAAGGTCACCATTTATATTAAGCGCGAAGAAAGCACCACGCCCGGCGAGGAAAAGAAATTCAGTCTGGATAAACAATCTGCCGGGCTTAAGTACGACGGCAAGAATGCTTACGTTGATTACACTGTAAAACTTACCCTGAAGGAGGACAGAGCAGCCCCCCTGACGCTGACCGATACACTCACAAATCCGTCCGGGGTCACCTTCGACTATGTTGACACCTTCCTCCAAGTTACTGGCCCGGATGGTTCTGCGCCCGACATTTCTTGGGCAGATACCACAGGTAGTACGGGCAAAATGATCACCTTGGGCACTAGTGGTCAGACCCTGCAAAAGGGCACCTATACCATCACTTACCGCGTCAAGGCTGATAATTTTGGCAGCACAAGTTACAACGGGGACTATTTAAAAAACTTTATCAAATTTGGTGATGATGTAGAAGGTACTTCCACCTCTATCAAAACAAAGGATATTGAAAAATCGGGCAAGCTCAGCAAAGACGGCGAGATCATCACATGGACTGTCAAGATCAACAACGGTGACGTCATGCGTTATCTGCCTAGCAACGCTAAATTTACCGATACGATCGACACAGATCAGGAATTTGTTGCCGGTTCTTTCAAGGTCACAAAGACCGATGCAGACGGCAACAAGACCAAGCCCACAGCATCAGATGTCTACGACAGCACAAACAAGACCCTCACCTACCAGCTTGCGGAAGGCTTCAACAAGTATGAGATCACCTACAGACAAGGGTCACAAAAGCTATCCCTCTGACCGGTCTGGATGTCAAAAACACCGGCAATCTGGAGGGCGATGGGCTGGACAGCAGCTCTGAAGGCACTGTCCACATCGACTCGGATGTTCTTACCAAAGAGGCAGTTGGTGAGCCGACTAATAATGGTACAGAGGCCACCATGCAGTGGAAGAGCACCATCAAACCGACAGATGTCAGCAGCTATATTTACTACGATTACAGTAACGCAGTGCAGGATGCAGACGGTAAAAACCGCAAGGCGCAGGAGATCGACCTTGCCTCTATTGTGGTAAAGGACAAGGATGGGAATTCTGTTTCCGTTACGCCCGTCGCATGGAACTCCGGTGAAACAGATGATTACGACAAGGATCTGGGTCTGTTTATGATAGACTTTAAAGGCATTACTGCATCCGGTCCAATGACCATTACCTACACAACAAAATGCTCTATCGTCCAGCAGCTGCCAGGCTACGGTGCAACGGTCAAGAACCACTGCCGCATCAATAATGGCACTGTGGCAACCGCTGAGCAGAAAATTACAAAAGGCTCTGACACGATAAGTTACTTCTATAAGTATGCTTGTGGTTGGAATCGGACGAACATTCAGAGCGGCAGCGGCAGTACTACCCTGCAGCCCGGCCAAAAGCTGCCTTGGACGATCGAGCTCAACGCGGATGGAGTGCTGAAATGGGAAAATGACACCAAATGGGTCATTACCGATACCATTCCCCGCGGTCTGGTTCTGGACGAAAGCAGCGTTCAAATCAAGAACCATGCGTTGCCCTGCCCGCTACATCTACAGTCACCAAAAACGCAGACGGAACCACCACGCTGGTAATCACCATGTTGCCGGAGTCGTTCAGTTATACAAATAACGGTGTGACTGAGATCCGCAAGCAAATCAATATCACCTACGACACTACGCTGGATCCTAAATGTACCGACATCTGGAATGACAATACCGCATCGTTTAAGAACGTTGCCAAGTTCGAGCGCAATGGCCATAAGATAGGTGATACCTCCTTTACCGAAACAGTTACGCGCAGAGTTGTTGGCAAGAGCGGTACTTTTGACGAAACCACCGGTCTTTTGACCTATCAGTCAAGCTGAACCCTACGGTGCAACGCTGAACAATGGCACCGACATGGATCTGCAAGACGTCATGACCGTGCCCTCTGATTTGTGGCTGATGGGTCTGGTAACAAGCGTGTAACGCTGGAAGGCATCTCTGTTTTTGATGCCAATCTGCAGGCAGATGGTACGCTGGAAGCAACCACATGGCGTGCAGACCTTACCTGTGTAGCCGGAAATAACGTTGACACGTCCACCTACTATTTCAAGTACAGCAGCGATAACAGCCACCAGCTTAAGGCATGGACAAAGGTACCCGATAGCACCCCGCTTGTGCTGGTTTTCCATTACCGAGTTAATACGGAAGGTCTGGTTAAAGGCAATGCCTTCACCTTTGAGAACACTGCAACGCTGAATGGTAAGTGGAAGAACGAGCAATGCAACACCAGCTTTACTTCCAGTTCGGGAGCTACTGCCGGTATCGACTTCAACTCCAACCGCTTGACCATCGTCAAGTACTCCGGCACGCCAGACAAGGTTCTGCGGTGCAAAGTTCAGTCTGGAAAAGTATAACGCTACCACTGGATGGAAAAGCGAAA
>ENA-OQEN01000282-OQEN01000282.1-human-gut-metagenome-genome-assembly--contig:-NODE-282-length-22393-cov-1.840878_pt1 | contig 22393 bp, 29 predicted proteins | sample MGYA00242791_ERZ504627 | MGnify/ENA primary metagenome ERZ504627 (study PRJEB26092, sample SAMD00036316) | human gut metagenome | host: Homo sapiens | study: EMG produced TPA metagenomics assembly of... | reverse complement strand
CCTTTTTCCTATGAATGTAAAGCCACGCGTCTGCGTAGTCCTGACGCTCCTTCTCTGACATATTAGTATACTTTCCAACTCCAGATTCGTCAGACGCATCTGCGGCCTGCCACACTTGAAGCATTCAACCTCTTTCCTTCTTGAAACCATCCGTATCCAGCCACAATCCGGGCAAATGTATATTTTCATCATAGTCTTTATTCAAACTGTCCGAGAACCTCAGCTGACAAAGCATCAAGCTTAGCCTGTGAATCTTCAAGAGACACTCCTTTAACTCCGAAATAGAATTTAATCTTAGGCTCTGTACCAGAAGGGCGTACACAGCACCAAGCGTTATCGTTAAGTTCGTAGTAAAGTACATTAGAAGAAGGAAGACCTGTCGGCTCAACCTTTCCTGTTGTCATATCTTTTCTTGTGTCATTCTTGTAATCACGGATAGCAATCACCTGATAATCACCAAATTTCTTTGGCTCAGCGGCACGTGCCTTTGTCATAATCTCATTTATCTGTGCAGCACCATCAATGCCCTTTAAGGTCATTGTGGAAATGCCCTCTCTGTAGTAGCCATACTTCTCGTACATGTCAATCATGCCATCCCAGAGAGTCTTGCCCTGTGACTTGTAGAAGGCAGCCACCTCACACAGCATACAAACTGCTGCAGGAGCATCCTTGTCCCTTGCATATGTGCCCGGCAGACATCCGTAGCTCTCCTCCATACCGAATACATAATTGTTGCAGCCGGTTTTTCAAATTTGAGCATCTGCTCTCCGATATACTTGAAACCTGTTAAAACCTCGATATGCTTTACGCCATATGCTGCCGCAATTGCCTTACCCATATCTGTAGAAACAATTGACTCAACAAATGCAGGATTCTCAGGCAGAGTACCATTGGCACTCTTCTGGCTTAAAATATACTCACCGATAAGCATAGCTGACATATTTCCTGTAAATGTCACATACTCACCTGTCTTTGTATCCTTGCAGTATACACCGAGTCTGTCGGCATCAGGGTCAGTTGCTAAAACGATATCAGCATCCTTTTCCTTTGCAAGCTCAAGTGCAAGCTTCCATGCATCAGGATTCTCAGGATTTGGATAAGGACATGTAGGGAAATTGCCATCAGGCACTGCCTGGCTTGGCTCAATGTATACATTCTCAAAGCCATATCCTTAAGTACTCTCTGTACAGGGCGAAGACCTGTGCCGTGGAGTGGTGTGTAAACGATCTTGATATCCTTTGCCATAGCCTTGATAATCTCTGGATGGATAGAAAGCTTGCGGAGCTCTCCGAAATATCCCTCCTCAACCTCATCAGAGATGACATTGTAAAGACCAGCTCAATAGCAGCAGCTTTGTCCATAGTCTTTACCTGGTCAAATGATGTAACCTTTGCCACCTCAGCCATGATACTTGTATCATGAGGTGGAGTAACCTGTGCACCATCCTCCCAGTATACCTTGTATCCATTGTACTCACGAGGATTGTGGCTTGCTGTGATAACAACACCGGCTATTGTACCGAGTGTCCTTACTGCGTATGACAGCTCAGGAACAGGTGCGAGCTGTGGGAATACATATGTCTTGATTCCGTTAGCTGCAAGACAGAGTGCTGTGGCATCTGTGAACTCATCATGCATATTACGTGAGTCATGTGCGATTGCAACACCTCTCTTTACTGCGTCCTCTCCCTGTGAAAGTATGTAATTCGCCAATCCCTGTGTAGCCTGACGGACTGTGTATATATTCATCCTGTTGGTGCCGGCTCCTATTACACCACGAAGACCTGCTGTACCAAACTCAAGTGTGCGATAGAATCTGTCCTCTATCTCCTTATCATTACCTTCGATAGCCTTAAGCTCTGCCTTTGTAGCCTCATCAAAATATGGGTCTGTACACCATTTCTCGTACTCCGCTCTAAATTCCATTTATATTAACCTCCTGAAAATACTAACTATAATTAATATCATTATAATAAGTTACATTTCAGATTTTACCACACTCAAATATATTTGAAAAGTTCTAATTTCAATCTCCATCAAGTATCTGCTATATCTTAGTTTTCATTAATTCAAATGCAACGTCTTTGATACCACTATCTATAACCAGATCTGCCAGATATTTCGTCGGTTCCACCAGCCACTCCTATTACTGTACAATCCATATTATCTCTCTTTTACAAATTATATCATATCTATAATTTATAAATTCTTAGTATTTTATTAAATATATTACACTACTTATCCTTAAAAACCAATAACTTACTTATTATATAATTCAACACCACCACAATAATCTGAGCTGAAAGCTTAACCCACATACTTGGGAACCCAAGGATTGTTATAAAAACAAGAATCACGACTTCTTCTATTATTAGTGTTATAAATCTCCCGCTAAAAAATGCAAACATCTGCATAAAAAAAGCAGTTTTTGTTAGCTTGGAGCCTTAAAAACCCATTTCTTATTGGTAAAATACGAAAACAGTACTGCAAACATCCATGACAATACATTTGCAATTAATTCATTAATTCCAAAGCATAAATTAAACAACGCATATGATACAATACTTATCACAAAAGTTATATTTCCAAAAATCGTATATAAAACAAGTTCTTTAAAATTATTTTTCCTTTTTTGTTTATCCGTCATCTTCTTCTCTCAATGTTTTTTTATTCAACGATTTTAATATAATAGCTTTTCATCATAAATAAGTCAACTAAATTGTTGTCACATAATACTTCTTGTAACTTTTATCAATCTTTTTAATCTTCGTCTCTCACACTCACGTTTATACAACTTTCTAACATGTACTGCTCGTATGATATTATATATTAAATATTTTTTCCTCACTAATTACCTCCAAAAATCCGCTATACTATACATAGTATAACGGATTTCTATTAAATATAAAATATTAATTAACAATCATTCTATTACCAATCCATTGTGAATAACATAAACAATTCCATCTACAGCAGTGTATTCACCATTATAAGAGAAATCAACTGCTCCATTTTTCACATACCATACTCCAAATTTCATTCTCAACCAGTGTATTAGCTTTGAAATCTACCGCTCCATTTCTCACATACCACCATGTATTATTGTAATATGCAAGTGTATTGGCTTTGAAATCTACTGCTCCACTTCGCACATACCACCATGTATTGTTGTAATTTACAAGTGTATTGGCTCTGAAATTAACCTTACCATTTTGTACACACCACCACTTATTATTGTAATTTACAAGTGTATTGGCTTTAAAATCAACTCTTCCATTATGTACATACCACCAACCTGCATCATTTTGGACGAGTGTATTAGCGGAAAAATCAATTACACCATTTCGCACATACCACCAATCGCCATTGTACTGTACCAGCGCTGTAAACCAATCTGCAAAAGTTCTATTCTGATAATACCTCCACTGATTATCATAGAATCGTATGCCAGACCATCTGCTACATGAGAATGGCACCCTTTCTGCTGACACAAATAGTAAGATGTAGGGTCTGTCGGATCCCATGTATGCCAAGATGGTAAACTTATAGGATGTAGGTTTAGAAAAAGGCTCATATCCATTCTTAGAGTAAATTATAACCTTTGTCCCAATCTTACAATTATCATATATCCATTTTGCATCCCCTGCAGTAAGTCGTATACACCCATGAGAGCATGTAGTTCCCAGCTTATTATAAGCTTTTACGCTTAAAGCTTTAGGATTGTTTTTCGAATTGTAAAACACGGAATGAAATAAAACTCCACCTTTAATTCTTGTACACCACTGACCATATGATGGTCCCATCAGCGTCTGCCAACGATATTTTGCCGGTGTATAAAAAGTGCCCTCTGGTGTATTTGTTCCACCATCAGAACAGATAAATCTTTTAACTGGAACATAAACGCCATTATCTTTGCCATATACTGTTATAATATCTTTCTTTTTATTGACATAAATTTCATAGTTTGAAAAACCACCTGTTATTCCCGTCGTATCCTCAATAACATGACCTTGATTATCATAATATAATCTCAAAGTCTTGCCATGCATAATTGAGTCGGAATCACTGACATAATAATTTGAAGATGTCGTAGCAAATACTTTGCTCCTACCAGTAAGAATAAGTGCTGTAACTACAAAACAGATTGCAACAAGTATTCTGTTTACATTACATTTTTTTACTAATTCTTTCATAAATGTTCCTCCAATTACTGAGCCTTACCATTTTTTATAGTATATGTCTTACCATTATACACATATGAACCATTATATGAAAAATCAACAAGGCCATTATGCACATACCATAAACCTACATTATTACGCATTAGTGTATTCTTAGAGAAATCAACTTTTCCGTCTTTTCCAACATACCACCAGCCCACACAATTCTGCCGAAGAAGTTCTTTACCATACCGAACCTTACCACCTTCTACATAATACCATCCGTCAAATGTAATATTTTCTCCACTGACATTATCTGGATACATCTGATGTTTACCTATAGACTGAACCAGTCCATTTGCACTAAAATCAACTTTTCCATTTTTAATGTACCAATCACCCGACTGATTTTTGGCTATTCCATTGAACGAGAAATCAACAAGTCCATTGTGTACATACCACCAGCCTACATTGTTCTGAACAAGCGTATTTTCCTTAAAATCAATCACACCATTATGTACATACCACCAACTGCCATTAATCATCTGCAGTTCATCTACCGAAGTATTAAGCTTACCCTTCCCTGAAGCAATACCAACCTGCATAATCATATGTTTTTCCATTATAATTCTGACTATTATAACAAGGTGTTGTACCTGAATAGCTAAAATCAACTTGTCCGTCATTAATATACCAATATCCGATATTGTTCTGTGCCATGCCATTAAATGACTTGTCACATTTTCCAGCAACAAAATAATACCATATATTATTATGATATATTAACTTTTCTACGGTTTTGTCTACCGAACCATTATTAAAATACCATAACGCCTTTTTATTCTCTGCAATTCCCGAAAATGATTTATTCACTTTTCCACCAGATATGTAATATACACCGTTTACAACGTTTGAACTTCCTGTATTCAGATCATATTCCTTGCAGTTAAGTTCTTTTACATCAGTCTCAGTAAAAACTCTGCCATTTTCTATATACCAGATATTGTTGTTTTTATCGTTAACCAATCCTGTATAATCGGAATCAATCTTTCCGTTCTGTACAAACCACGTAGTACCAGCATTATCTGCAAGCCCCGTATATGTGCTGTTTACTGTTGATTCTGATTCAGATTTCCACTCTTTGCCATCGTATACTACATCTGTGTATGCTTTGTCAACCTTACCACTGGTAAACGAATACCAGCCATCAAATATAATTTTTTCTCCACTTGGCAGAGTCTGTGACAAATTGCTGACCATATATAAACCATTAAATTTAAAATCCACAAGACCATTATGTACATACCAATCACCTATTCCATATCTTGCGATACCATTGTAAGTGAAGTCTACTCTGCCACCTTTAATATACCACCAGCCTACACTATTCTGTACAAGAGTATTGGCGCTAAGTCTATTTTCCATTGTGAACATACCACCAATTATTATTTATATATACCAGTGTATTCTTATTCGAGATAAATTTACCCTTTTTAAAATAGTACCAACCGGAATAATTATAAGTCTTGCCATTATATGTCTGTGAATTATTACACTGCGTAGTACCAGAATAGTTAAATCAACATTACCATTACGTACATACCAATATCCTACATTATTCTGCACAATACCATTGAACTTTTGCTGATACATACCATTCTTTATATAAATCCAAGTTCCTCTATAAAGTTCCAGAGACTCATATGAGAAATCAATCTTGCCATTTTTTACATACCACCAATTTCCCGCATGATAACTCAAGCCATTATAACTTCTGTCAACCTTACCGTTTCTGTATAAATACCAGTTTCCATCAGAATACTGTCTTAAACTATTAGAATTAATTCCTAAATAATCGGCTATACCATTAGCATCAGCAACACCTAAGCTTTTAATCTTCGACTCTGATGATAAAAAATTGCTTCTATCGCTTGCATTGCTTATAAAACAATGTTCAATCAATACTGCAGGTATATTATTCTTTTTATTTCCTTTAATAACTGCAAGGTAATCTGCCAAAGAGCCATCCGGATATCTAGAGTTATCTTCTGAATTTCTTATTAGAGTCCCTCTACCATTTGTTTAATTCCCAGTGCCTTTAATCTACCTAGAATGTCAGCAGCGAGAATCCCCCCTTGAGTTCCAATATTTGGTTTATAATTCGAATTAGGATAATATACAGAAACGCCTCTAGCTAATGAACCAGCAGAATTAAGATGAAAACTGATGTATAGATCCGCTTTTACATTTTTAGAGAATTCTACACGCTTAGAATTACACACCCTGCTTGTAACAGAACTTCCTCCATTAGGGCAAGCATATGAATCCCTTACCATGTACACCTTTACACCAGGGAATTTTTCAAGCTCCTGCTTACAATATGAAGCAATCTTGTAAGTGAGTACCTCCTCATGATATCCTGAACTCTGCGCACCTGCATGCGTTGCATCATGTCCGGCATCCAATACAATAACATAATCCGGAAAAGACGCAGCCTGCACCTCTTCCGTATCATTTACCCAATATGGAATAAAACCACATATCAAGGCAATCATCAACATAACAACACAAATTTTACTGTAAAACTTTTTTAACACTTTTCAAGCCATCCTTCTTTAGTACTTTAAAACCATCTTATACCTATTTATCTGCTAATGCCCCCCTCAAGTAAAATCAAAAACTACTATCGTACTTTATACCTCTAAACTTAGCATTGATAAATGATTTTATCTTCCGATTCCAATCAAGTTTTTCTATATTGACAGTCGGACACGTATAGTACTTATATTTATTCTTCTCAATCCAGACATTAATAAGTATCTCCGAAACCCTTCCATAGTATCTTGCCTGAAATGTACTATACCCAGAACTATCGATTTTCTTTTCAAGTTCTGATAATATAGGGAAAAGCCACTCACAATATGAATCCATTATATTTTTCTTCATTATCATCATATTGAACATATGACCACTTGTTTTTTTGATAACATTATCATATGCATCAACATAGTCTGGACACCTTTCCCTTAATATTTCTCTCGTAACATCAAGATGTTCTGCATAATGTGTATGTGCATAATGAGAATAAAGACTTTCAATATAATATCTTCGCTTCTGCGGCAAAATTATATCGTGATTTGATAAAATGTTTTTTAAATCACTATCAGTTAAGATATATTTAAATTTATCTTTATCAAATCTGAAAAATCTCTTTCTGGCAAAATATCTTCTGTAATGTACAAGGCCACAATAATCAACATCAAGATTTTCCACATCCAGTAGAGGCCTGTCAACTCGCAATAATATGGATTTTTTTCTGATATATTATCACCAATATCATCTCTGGTGTATCCTATATCATCTTTGCCATGTGCGCCTACCTGAATTGGCAGATATGATTTTTCACTCGGCATACGATACACTTTATGCGCTGCAATTCCAATCTTAATATTCATTATATTTCCTCTCAATTTATTATTTTGATCCTTCGCCTTCAAAAACTACCTTAATAGTTTTAAAAGGATTTTCAAATCCAGGCCTATCGACCAATGCTCAATGTACTCTGTATCAAGTCTGACTACTTCTTCAAAATCTGTAATATCGCTTCTTCCGCTAACCTGCCACATTCCCGTGAGTCCGGGTTTCATGCTCAAACGGATTTTATGATGAAGGTCATACTGCTCATACTCATTAACTGTAGGTGGTCTGGTTCCAATAAGACTCATATCGCCTTTCAAAATATTCCAAAATTGTGGCAGTTCATCAATGCTTGTCTTTCGAATGAAATTACCAATTCCTTTACCCGGTCCCTTCTCAGAACCAATTATTCTAGGATCATTGTCCATTTTAAACATAAGTCCCTGCATTTCATTTTGTGCCATAAGCTCTTTCTTACGCTCTTCGGCATCCATATACATAGATCTGAACTTATAAATATAAAATGTTCTACCATTTTTACCAACACGCTTTTGTTTAAAAAATACAGGACCGGTGATTGTCTTTTTATAATCGGTGCCACAAAATAAATGCAACTCCCATAATGGCAAGACCAACAACAGCTCCCACTATATCTGTAATTCTCTTAACTGAAAGCTGCCATCCTGTAGCTGTATTTATAGAAGCAGTAATTGCATCTGCCTCACCTATTCGATCCATAAATGCATTCGGAAGATTCTCTGGCAAGAATCCCATTCCCACATGGACAACAATACCCATCTGAAGAAATATATCCGTAAGCTCTGTAAGCTGTTTCTTATCTTGATATACATCTATGAATACTTCATCTACGACATTCTGACGGATATACTCTAGAAGAGTATCCTTGCCATAAATAATCGGTATATTCGCCTCTATAATGTTGTCTTTTCCATAAGCGTTATCATCCAGAATTGAAACAGAGCCTATTCTGAACTCCCTGTAATTTTTCTGTCTAAGCTTTGCTGCAAGCTCACCCAGACGATTTTCCGTTGTTATCAAAAGCATGCTTGCCTGATTTTTCTCAGACATAACTCTTTTTCTAACAAAATTCTTCCATGTACACCTGCAAATGAAACACAATGCAATAGCAAGCCACCAACTGACGAGGAATACAGTACGAGACAATATTGCAGTCTCCTGAGCCAGATATTCAAACAATAATAACAAAAATTCTACTACTGTTATGTGCTGTGCTACCGCAATAGCTCCTGCCAATGATTACGCTGAATTATCCCCTTATAATTGTTTGTAAAAAATAAAACAGCTATATCTATTACAACCAGAACTATGCATAGACGCATATATAGCTTTGCCATATAAAAATTCAAGCCTACATGCCTAAAGAAATAGGCAACCATGAATGCAATCTCCAAGCATATAATATCAAGTATTTCGAAATCCAAATGTTTTAACCATTCAGAATTTTTTTTACGATACATATGAACCTCCAATAATTAGTATACTCTTCCTATTTTATCACATATTTGTAAGTTTTGAAACATAAAATTATTCTATGGTCAGTTTTATTAAATGATACAACTTCGCCGCAAATGTTATGCTTGCTTCCCCATAGCCATGGTTTATACCCGAAGCAGTACTTTTTTTTACTCAATTCTATCACTTCATCAGTCTTTGAAGCACACTCGTCCCAATATTCAATATCCTTATTTGACGTATCTGTTTTAACATCATAATTATCTATCATATATTTGCCAAGATACGATGTGAATTTTTCAGCTCCATAACTATTTAAATGCTCATAATCACCAAAATCGGTTGTATCATCAATACCACACTTTTCATAATTATCGTGATAATCCTCAAAATCATATCCGTACTCATCTACAATTGCTTTCATCTTCTCAATTCCATCTGTCTTAGTAGCCATAGTCTCATGCGGTGGAACAATCATAAGCATATTATTCACTTTATTTTCTCTACAATACTGCAAAAAATTTCTCAAATATTTTTCACAGCGCTCAGTCAATATATACTCTTCCTGAGTAGGCCAACCAATTTCAGCCAGTTTGTCCCTACCTCCTGTTGTCTGCGAGCGCGTATAAAAGCCTTTTAAATATCCACCTTTGTTAAAAAAAAGATGTGCACGCAAACAAAATGACGTCAAAACCTTGTCCGGATATTTCCAATTCCCATGATATTTTCCCATTGACACTATTGTATTATCCCTTATAGTATCTGCCATTGTAGTATTTATCGTATTAATTTTGTCCGTTCCCTCAGGCATATTGTCAATCCACTTTCTCAGCAATACTTCATCATCAAGATTCTCATCACCATGCAAAAATGTAGAAGCATTTACCACAAGTAATTTAGGATTTTGTCTTTTAAGTACTTCTCTAAGCATTGAAATATATTGACTGCACGGACTATCTCCAACAGAAAAATCCACTGATTTTATTCCGTATTCTTTCCACGCCAATCCCGGAGCAAATCCTCTATAAATCTCACTCTGTCCCATTAGCACGACATCTACACTATCTTTTCTCTCATGTAAAAAGCCATCAATATTTACAGTATCGACATTATCCATCACAATAAATGCTTTTCCAACAACTCTAAACATAACCATAAATATTAAAAAAAATGCACATGACTTTATTATTTTCTTTATCATACTCTGCCTCTGTTATTATTCTTAGTCTCTCACATTATAACTAATATATCCTAAAAATAAAGTCCCACTAATCAATCTTAATAAATTATTAAACTGTTTATGCTTTCTTATCATGTTCAACCATAGACTATTATACAGTAATTATTAAGAGAAAAAGAAAGACTCCGGAGCCCCTCCCGCAAAGATTGGCATCCGGAACCTTGGTAAACACCATGTATATTGTAACAGATTTTACAAGAAAAGGACATCATATTTTTATCAGGGAGCAGTGAATTTCTTTGTCCAATATGTCAGATTCAAAGCTCACACCAAGATGGTTTTATAAAAAACTTCTTGACCCGCTTGGACTTGAATCGAAATACTACCGTGGTAATGCCATTGTAAATGCTGAAGTATAGCAAACGCAAAATCAAGTATCAATATTCCTTTAGCTTCCGCTACCTTTCTCTCTGCATCAGTAGGAGCCGGCGTACTTCCAATAGAGAAATCAATCGTACTATCTACCATCCAGTAGAATGTATCTCCAACTTGTACCACTCCGTTACATGGCAAAGCCTTATCCTAATCCTGATATTCAGTCATCCGACCATTATTAACATACCAAATCTGGTTGCCATATGGCACAAGAAGCTCTCCTGAATTGAAATCAACCTTTCCATTGTGAACGTACCACCACGTTCCATTATACTTGCATAATGTAGTGGCTCCAAAATTCACTCGTCCACCCTGTACATACCACCACGCTCCATTATACTTGCACAAACCTGTTGCATTCCAATTTACACGTCCATTATCTACATAATACCAGGTATTTCCATATTTGACCAATGTAGCTGATTTCCAGTCAATCTATCCCTTATCTATGAACCACCATGTTCCACCATAATTACACAATGTTATAGCCGAAAAATCAACTTTTCCATTATGAACATACCACCACGTTCCATTATATCTGCATAATGTAGTGGCTCCAAAATTCACTCGTCCACCCTGTACATACCACCACGTTCCATAGTAATTACACAAGCCTGTTGCGTTCCAATTTACACGTCCATTGTCTACGTAATACCAGGTATTTCCGTATTTAACCAATGTAGCTGATTTCCAATCAATCTGTCCCTTGTCTATATACCACCAGGTTCCACCGTAATAGCACAATGTCCTAGCTGAAAAATCAATTTTTCCACCATGCACATACCACCAGGTCCCATTATATGTGCATACGGTTGTAGATTTCCAATCAACTTTTCCGTCATGCACATAATACCAATTGTTGTCATATTTAACAACTGTAGTTGATTTCCAATCAATCTGCCCTTTGTTTATATACCACCAGGTCCATGGTATTTAACCAAGGTTCTTATAGTCTCATCCACTTTTCCGTTCTGTACATACCACCATATGCCATTATCATATATAAGAGTATTTACATCATCAGCAATTTTTCCATCTATAAAATAGTACAAATTACCATCTGCACCACGTAATACACCGGTCTTTTTATCTCCTACAGGGTTCAGTGACCAATGTGCATACAACACCTGATTCTCAGTCAACTCAACTATTGTTGAATCTTCAACCTGATTTCCACCCTCAGAAGATGTAAACCAACCAGAAAAAGTATATCCTTCTCTTTTCGGCTGTGGCAACTCGCCATAAGTAATTCCTTTTACAACATCTTTGCTTGCAGTAGAAACATTCCCTCCATTAGCATCAAATGTAACAGTATATTTCTCCTCCACAGGTGCAATATCAGTATTATTAGTGGTAAAAGCCTTTATACAAAGATTACCATCATTCCCACTTGGATATGTAATATTATAGAATTTAGTACCATACTTATAGAAGCTTCTTGAATTATCACGATTAACCTGACACTCCCAAATCATCGTATCTCCATCAGCCTTAGAATAAGCTGACTCATGATCCAATGCTGCTTTATCTAATGTAACAACGATGGCAAAAGAGCTTCCCGGTATCAATTTAACCTCATTTGCTAATGGTATCGTGTAATATCCGGCAAGGGTACTCGTACCTACCGTAGTAGCACTCTCCTGCAAAATACCGCTTGTCGGATCCTTCAGATTACTTAAATCAGTATATACTTCAATCTTGTAACCTACATTAGCCTCTCTCGTCATAGAAAGTGATACAGCCTTTAAACTCTCAGAGGTAACTCCCATCTTTTCTCCAACTGTAAATACATTGGCCATAGTTGTATATTGCGATACCTTAAAAGTGTTAAGACCGCCATCCAGCTGATAGTTATTATCATAATTATCAGCACTACCAAAATCAAACACCCAAGCTGTATCTACAAGAGATTTGGTATCATAAGACATCCAGAAATACTCCTTGTAATCGCCCCAGCTGTTCCGCACAAGCCACGCGCCATCATTAGAAGGCTTATTTCCAGCTCTAAAATTCTCCTTTGAGAAATTATCATCCAGCCTACGATCATTATAGCATGTCCGCCACCGACATAATCAGTATCATAATATGTATACGAATCATCTCCGTAGAAGCCCCAACCATTGTCCCGGTCATAATACATAGCCCCTACTGCACCATATTCTTCAATAGCTTCTTTAACCAAATCCGGTTGCTGTTTAATATTTATCTCATATGCATTCTCCAGATGCGCCTTGTCATATCCATATGCATACTTATTATCGATTACAAGATTATCGGATAAATTTTCCACCTGTGCATACGGGACATCCGATTCGTTTGCAGTGCCAATCCACTGACCTAATCGACGTACAGCATACTCAAAGTTTCCACCCCGGTTAAGATATGCATTGCCTTTATAGTATTTAGCACTATCTCCTGCTGTACCCTCTAACGGATCTGTAACAAAATTATAAGTAAAATATGCCAGCTGCAACTCACTGAAATCAACCGTATTCTTATCAGCCAAGCCCTTATTAATCAAATCAAACTCAGCAAGACCTGTACTGGCAAAAGCCCAACACGTACCATACGGATTCTGATTCCTATTTACCGGATATTTATCCTTTATATCCGCAATGCCATTCTCCGGATACACTGATGGAATTGCGGAGTATGTCGCTATTCCCGAATCATATACCGGAGTGTTGTAGTCCAAATCGCTTTCTACATAACCATATGTAATCTGATCTGCTTTACTCAGTCCGACAGATTGTACAGATTTATCATTGTCCGCCCAGACATTTGCTCTGGTAGATGTAGCTACTATAAACGCACAGGTTAACAGTGCCACTAATCGTTTTCCCTTCATTTTTTCATCCTTTCTTGTCTGTTGCGATAATTTCTGTAACTAATAAACTCTCATCCCACGGTATCCGATCAGCCAAATTTACCCATCAGTTATCCGGATTCTTATTGAGTCCCATATGTTGGTCGAAATCTAGGCTATATCATCACAATCAAGGTACTATCCGACATAATATCGGAATCTTTTTTAATATAAATGCTATTAAAATGCATATTGGTATAACAATAAATGGCATCCCAACTCTATATACTATAGAAAGTGTATTCAATTCAAAAATTTTCGTCAGAATCTGTAACACAAACCAGTGAATCAAATATATTGAAAATGTATATTTTCCAAAAGCATTCGCAATTTTAAAAATAACATTATCTTCTTTAAACTTTTCCGCAAGTTGTTTTATAAATACAAAAACAGCTGTTGAATACAAAACAGTAGGAAAATTATTATATCCTTTATAAGTTTGTACAATTTGATTTGCCTTCATTGACAATGCATATGTTCCTATAAAATGCATAAGAAAACCCAACAATCCAATTAAATAAATTAATATTCTCTGTTTTTTGGTAATAACAATATCATTAATATAATATCCTAAAATAACATAAAACAAATATCCACTACACATTTGTAAAGTAACTCTATTCACATAGTTGAAATTAAAAACACTACAAACAAATGGCACCGTAATATTTAAAACAAACGAAACTATTAAACAATATCTAAATATATCTTTTCTTGAATTTTTGGGAATAAGTGAAAGTATTGGTATACAAAGATATACACTAAAAAGCGGAATAAAAAACCAATACACACCTATTACATTTGTATTCATTATAGAGCCTATAATGCTTTTAAATCCATGTACACTAAAATCTAATTTCATACCGCCTGCGCAAGTCTGATAAATTACACCTATTATAGACCAAACAATAAATGGGATTACGGTTTTTTTAATTCGTTTATCAAAAAATCTTTTGTAGAATATTTGTCTCTATAATTTATTAATGTAACTCCGCTAATCATAAAAAAAATAGGAACTGCAAAATACATAAAACATTCTATAAAATTAGCAGACATCCAATATCTATCTTTTGAAAAAGTCCAAAATGCCCCATTAGAGTGCAACATAACTACTGCAAAGCAAGACACCCCACTAAGAATAGATATATAATTAATCCTATTTACTTTTTTCTCCATAGCTACAATTTCCATCCCGGTTTATATACTTTATGAATACCCTTATTATTGTGAAGTGCATCGCTATATGCAGCTTTGTACAATGCCTTTACTTTTTTATCATTTTTACTAAATATGCTTGCATTCACTATATATGCCTTTATCAATTTCAATAAATAGTATCTTTTAGGAAAATGTTTTTTCATCATCAATAAGTTATTTCTTATATGATAGTACATTCCCCAAAATATTCCCTTGTCATTGAACCCAGGTGTATTATGAATAACCTTGCTATCTGTAACTACAACTATTCTTCCGGCCTGCCGAATTCTTAACGAATGTTCCTGATCATCGCAATATATAAAATAATCTTTTTCGCACAGTCCCTGCATTAGCAATACTTCTTTTTTTATAAGAGTTCCGACATAAGAGAATATATCTATACCAAAAGATTTTCTATTATACTCATCAGGAGTTGATTCTATAATTTTACATTTTAGTTTTGTCAAGTATAAATGATTTCTATGTCCATAATGTATTTTCCATTATTTATTACAGTACTGCACAATGCTGCGATTTTATTCTGCTCATCAGCTGACAGCGTATCATAATAACTGCTAAGCTTCTCAAAAGCGTCCTTTTCAGGATATGCATCATCATCTGCTACCCATAACCAATCCGAATCTTTTTTCAATCCGGCCTCAAGTCCGTCATGGAATCCTCCTGCTCCACCGGAATTGTATGGCAGTTCAAGTACAAGCCTCTCACATACACCTGTTTGTGCCTGCCACTCTTTTAGAAATACATCTGTTCCATCTGTACTATGATTATTTATAACATAGATATAGTCAGGTTTGTGAGTCTGCGCTTCGTAGCAATCAAGTGCTATCTTCAACTTATCAAGTCTGTTAAATGTTACAAGTATTACGCCTATTTTCATATCATGTATCCTTTTCTCATCATATCCTACTCAAAACTAAGCACCGTGTTTTTCATACCATCCTCAAGCTTTACTTTTACACTCCATCCGAGTTCTTCTAGCTTTGTGGTATCAAGTCCTACTCTCTTGTATGCACAGTATCCACTTGTATCCTTTGCTATCTCAAATATTACCTGGCGGTCATTTTCCGGAAAAAGATCTACAAGTTTCTGCGCTACATCCTTGATAGGTGTAGGCTCAGTCTCATTTGCCACGTTGTATGCCTCTGTTATAGTACCCTTTAAAAGTATGATAAACAGTGCTGTAACTGCATCCGTGATATAGCAGAAAGCTCTTTCTGCCAATCCTTCGCTCTTTAATACTATATTTCTGCGATGAACAGTATCGCAAATAAAGTCAGACATAACTCTTCCATCATTCTCAATTATCATTCCCGGTCCATATGAATGGGCTATTCTTGCAAGTGTATATGGAACCTTGTACTGACTGTAATAACTCTGAAGTATCTGTTCTGACATTCGCTTACTCTCTGGATAGCATGAACGAGGTTCTTTGGGATCAATGATTCCCATATCGGTTTCCTTGATCATTGAGACGCCTTTTACCTCGCCATATATCTCTCTTGTAGAAAGAAACAGTACATTTGAAGCTCCGGATTCTTTGGCACATTCCATAACATTCATAGTTCCTATCGTATTTGCCCTTACGATTCCTACAGGATCATGCTTTATAAACCACGGACTCGCTGCTCCTGCCGCATGCACGATATAATCTATATGCTCATTCAGATTTATCAGCCGACACACATCCTGCACACACAGTTCAAAATGCTCATTTCCTATGAACTCTTCAAATTTTGCTTTTGCCTTTGCCTCATTTCTGACAAGTGCTATGACATGTATATTGTATGACTTTGTTCTGTTAAGATGCATGCACACACAAGTCATGTAATATGCAAGCATACCTGTCGCACCTGTTATGAGTATTGTCTTATCCTTTAACTGTTCAAATGGTACGGAACCGTCAGACACTATTTTGTCCATATCAGCCTGTACTACACCATGCGAATATAAACTCATATTATTCTCCTACTCTAACTGCTGATTTTCTTTTGCATCATATATCGCTCTGAACATATAGAAATCATCAGGCGTTGTAATCTTGATATTTTCTGTAGGTCCATCTATAAGAGCAAGCTTCTTGCCATATGCCGCCATAAGCGTACATGAATCTATCATACTTGTATTTCCGTTGCTTATAGCCCACTCCTGTGCCTCGAGAATATCTTTCAGATAAAAGCTCTGCGGAGCTTTTGCAATTCTTGAGTGATCACGGCTTGGTTATTTCTCCTACGTTACCATTGTCATCTATGAGTACGAATGTCTCTTTTGCAGGAGCAGATGTAATCGCAGCACCATTTTTCTTAACACATTCGATGTTGTCAGTTATTACCTGCTCGTTAATAAGAGGACGTACTCCATCATGGATTAGTACTATGTTGTCATCCACGCCATATACTTCTTCTGCTGCTTTAAGTCCATGGTATATAGACAGCTGACCTGTTTCTCCACCAGGTACGATTTTGCCTATCTTGTCCAGACGAAAACGGAATTTAAGTTCTTCCATATATGGTATCCAATCCTCAACACATACTACAACTATTCCGTCTATTTCTTTATGATACTGAAATAACTCAATAGTATGAACAATAATAGGTTTTCCACAAACCGACAAAAATTGCTTTGGTTTGTCCTTTGTTCTCATTCTTGTTCCTACACCACCGGCAAATATTACTGCTAAATTCATTTTTTCTCCTAACTATGTCAACACTAATCTGTTTTTAACATTCCTTCTAATTTTTCTACTTCAGTTTCTATATCAAACCAACATTTATAAATGAGTTTTTACAATACTATGTTCTAAACGACACCCGTTCCTTATCATATCTGATATTTTACCAGCCCACTCTTCTACACTTTTATGCAAACTGAAAAATTCAAAGTTCTTATTGATTCTTACATCAACAGGTATAACTTTCTCCGATGCTAAAACTGGTATTCCATTTGCTTGAGCTTCAAGAGCTACAATACTCAGTCCCTCAAATACAGATGGAAAAAGAAACAAATCAAATGCCGACAACCAACCCTGTATATCATTTTGTATTCCTGCCATAATCACTACATTATCTAAGTTATATTGGTGAATTTTGCATTTATCTCAGCCTCATCTTCGCCTTGTCCGATTAACACTAATCTATAATCAGAATTTATATCATATAACTTTTTAAAAACATCAATAGCAAACTTTTGATTCTTCTGAAAATGCAGTCTCCCAATATTACCAATTACGAGCGTATTATCATCCCAGCCATTATCTAAACGTATTTTTTCCCTTTTCAATTCATCAAATTGCATTCTATCAACATCTATAGCATTATGAATAACTATCGACTTCTTTAATAACGAATCTTTAAAAAACCATTTAGCTGCATCCTCTGAACAAGCCCAGTAATCTGTTGCCCATCTTTCAAGCATTTGCTTATTAATTTTATGCAACATGCCTCTAAGTTTGCTATCCATATTTTGAGAATTGTGGCTATGTATTATTCTTTTCTTAATACCGTATTTTTTAGCCATTTTCAGATAATCTATGTTTGCTAAGCTACACACATTAACCCATATTGTGTTATACTCACGCGCATATTTTTTAAAAAAATTCTCAAGTTCTCTTTTATACCGTGTATAGTTTTTGCTTCTGGCAATAAAATGAAACGTATGTCCACCACTTTCTATTATTTCATCTTCGTATGCAATTTTCATATGAATTACATAAAAAATCAAACTGAAACTTAGTTTTATCAATTTTTCTATAATAATTCATAAGAAAACTCTCCACCCCACCAGGGTTCTCCGTCATTCCAAACACCAGAATCTTATTCATTTAATTTCTCTCCATCCATAATCCAAGCTTCTACTCCATGAACAACACGTTTATTTTCAGGTGGTAATACCATATAATCTCCATATATTCCACTCAAGTACTCGTCATAATTTGATGGGGCATTAAATATATGCCCTTCAAATTCAACTTCAATAGGCTTCATATAATTTACCCTATCAATCTTCTCTCCAATTCCATACCCCCACAAAACCCCACCTATAAATTTACCATCATTAAATCCATACATTTTAGCATTTGAATCGATTCTTTCGCACAACTCGTTAATTGGTAAAACTATATTGGCGCATTTTGTCACAACAGGCTTAATTGCCTTTTTTATTGTAGATTTTCCTTTAGACACATCAGCAATCCTTTATAAATATTTTTTCTCTTAATTTTGTTTGATTTTCTGTATAATCTTCTTGTCTTGTCATCATCATCCGAATTACCATCTAAAGCAAAAATATCTATCCAAATATGATCGTCACATATTTTAGCATCATAAAATTTAGTATCTATCTTTGTCCTCATATCTATCATCTTAATAAATGGAAAACAAAGATTTCCTCTCTTCCAACTGATTATTTTTATATAATCCGGTAATATTGATGTATCAATATCATTATTAAGTATTCTTTCATAATCAGGTCTTGGCATCATCACATCAATATCATCATCCCATGGTATAAACCCTTATGTCTTATAGCTCCTAATAATGTTCCACCAGCTAATGTATAATACAAATCATTATATTCACATAACTTTTTGAAATTAATTAGTAAATCCAGTTCCCTTCTTTTTACTTCTTCTAATTCTATTTTTTCCATTACAATTAACCTCTTTCTCTATAACTATTAATCCCAGCCTTCGTTATATAGATAAGTCCTGCGAACATATAAAAATGTAATTTAATAAAAGCAATTGGCAACATTCTAAATGACTTGCATTCTCTTAGCCTCACATTGTCAAAAGCATTTTTAAATATCTTTTTCTCGGAAATAAATTTCATATTTTTTTTCTTTTCAGAGAAACTCATACCATTATTAATATTAAACACCTCTCTAACCATGGCAATATTATAATGCATCAACACATATTTAAAAAAAAGCTTTATTAATGTTCACACTTTCATTTAACATATTTTGCTGTGACACATTCATTGATTTCAAATATTCCGCAACCTTAGTTCCATCATATGTCCTCATACATGAACTATTATCTATAGAATAACAATAAATACTCTCACTACAAAACATTATCTTTTCACAGAATTTTGTATATTTTATTACAAAATCACTATCCTCAGCTAATCTCAATTCATCAGAAAATCTAATATTATTATTTAAAATAACCTCTCTTTTAAATAATTTCCCCCATACTTGCATATATCTAGTAGGATTCTCCAACAACTCTATTCTCGCAGCTTCAACCCGACCACCATCATAAACCTTATCATTGTCAACTATTTTTCTTTCCTGCTTTCCAGAATAATGGCCAAATAAGAACAGGTCACAGCTATCATCTTTTGCCACATCCAACAATTTAATTAATGTATTTTCTTTAATATAGTCATCTGCATCTACAAAGCAAATCCATTTTCCTTTTGCTTTATTTATTCCAAAGTTTCTGGCATTTGAGACACCTTTTTCCGACTCAAACACTGTAACATTTTCTTTTGAATCCGCGAATTCTTTTGCAATATTATAAGTACCATCATCGGATCCATTTTCTATAACTAAAACCTCTACATTATTAGTAGCACATTCTCCACAAATGATACTCTCTATTGCCCTGCTCAAATATTTTTCTGCATTATGAGCAGGTATGATAAATGAAATTAATATATCTTGCATCTTACACTCTGTCTTTACTTACTAACTACAACACCTAACACATTTAATCCCTGCATTTTACATGTCTCACCCAACATTCTCACTGCAACAAATTCCGATTTATCTAAATACTCCCAAAGAATCACATGCCCACAATCTACAATATTTTCTAAAGCATTATAATCTTCACAAACACATGATTCAACAGAAACATTTATTTCCTTTCCACCAACAATATCTATGAGTTTTTTAATTTAACATCATCTTCTATTTCGCAACTACCAGCAATACATATTTTATCAATATTTTGATTCTTGCAGATCATGGCTACTTCATATGCTAAATAATCTATGGTCACATTTTTAGTAGCTGTATTTCTCATACTATTCCATATAGATGTTTTCTTGTCATCCTCAACTAATCCACAAATTTTTGTATCTAATAAATCTGAAATATCTTTTGGAGTTCTCACCTTTTTACTATACATATAACATAGTGCATAATATACCCCCACTAAAATGATTCCAACAGCAGCACCTAAAAGAGTGTATTTTTTACTTATAGTAGGTCTTTCAATCTTCTTTGGTTCTTCAGCTTTCTCATCCTTTGAAATCTGTAATTCATATGCACTTTTTTCTTTATCAGTTAATACATCAATTCCCTCATCGACCTTTGTAGATGTATTAAGATATAAATTTCTAATAGAATTCTGACAATCTATTATTTTCTGATCATAACCACAACTGTAAATCTGGCTTACAAGCTTAATTGTGTGTGGTTTAATGCTTTCAGACAATGTGGCAGTATAGTCACTTATACTATCCTCTATAATCTGAGCCATTTCATTTGACATCTTCTTATCTATTCCACGAACATAAACGGTAAGTACATCAGTTGTATCTTCATACTGTGATGGCTGTTCAACATTAATAAGCAAATTCAAATCATCTTTGCTAAGAGCAGAATCTTTAAATTCTGAGACAATTTTTTACATACATCGTCACTCAAACATATGACGCGTACATTTTTTTATATCACGAATATCATCTCTTGTAGTTTCTCCATCCGTGCCAATATAATAAGTCAAAGTGAATTTCGGCACCTCAGCTGGTGACAAATTCATAACAGGACTAAGATAATAATACTGTTTTAAACTATCAAGGTTTTCTTTTAAAGCCACAGCACCCTCGACATTTTTTGTTTCCTCATCATTTAAACCATCAAGACTGTCTTTTTCATTATTAACATTTTTGGATGTAGTGGTGTAGCTTTTATAGTAGCTCACTCCGGAATAGTACTATGGCTCCTATAACACATGCAATCAATATCTTCTTCCATTTAGATGCAATATATAAAAACATATCCCATATATCAATTTTTCTTACGTTCATTTTTACTCTCCTTGTTTGATTTTAATTTTAATATTCTTAATAATTTATCTTCTATTCCCAACACTAAAGTTTCTTTTAAAATTGTCAATATTATAACATATATTCCAAAAAATAAAATTGCAGAAACAACCAATGTAAGAAAACAATTCCACCTAAACGTTTTATAAAAAATGCAGGGATCATACTGACGAAAACAGCACAGCAAATGTATCCATAATTTATATTTGAATATATCTGTTTAATATAATCTCGTAAACATAAAAATTGAACTATCCAAACTGCAAATTCTGCAACAACAGTTCCAATTGCTGCACCAGAAGCTCCAAAAATTGGGATCAAAGACGCATTTAGTATCAGATCAACTACCGCACCAACTATCTCCGAACTCATTACATATTTCTCTTTCCCCATTGGAACAAGCATTTGTAATCCCATTATGTTTGTAAGTCCGATAAATAATAATGTTGGCATGATTATCTGCATTGGCAATATTGATTTCGAATATGCATCACCAGCTAAAAAAGAAAATACTTTCAGGTGCAAATATTATAAAGTAAATCATCATCGGGACAGCTATAACAAAC
>ENA-OQEN01000281-OQEN01000281.1-human-gut-metagenome-genome-assembly--contig:-NODE-281-length-22400-cov-3.862345_pt1 | contig 22400 bp, 23 predicted proteins | sample MGYA00242791_ERZ504627 | MGnify/ENA primary metagenome ERZ504627 (study PRJEB26092, sample SAMD00036316) | human gut metagenome | host: Homo sapiens | study: EMG produced TPA metagenomics assembly of... | reverse complement strand
TTATTTCTTTATTTATGAAATATGCCGTCAAAACATCCATAAAATAATATTTTTCTTCTGAAAAATGGCCAGACGCACCCACTCCGATGCCGGAAAACAAGCTTTCCCGCCTTCTGTGCCTGCATCAGATGCAGTTCAAATTCCCGGCTGCCTGCAACCTGACAAGTAATGCCTTCTACATCCTCTGGCAGAATCTGTGTTTCTGTCTTTGCTGTCAGAAGCTGTTCCCATTCCTCCGTCCAGATCTGAGCATATTCTGCCAGCCGTTCTTCGCGCGCAGCAACGCTGCATATATCTCGTTTGCCGCGAAAACAGCTCCGCTTGTTGTCACCATAATGGCATCCATCAACCGCCCTGCTGCCTGCACATTCATTTCCTTCATCATGGCAGCCGTCCTTGGCAGTCTGCGCAGATCTTTTCCATATAATTGCAGCAGCCCAGCAAACCGCGCATTTAACTGACTGGCAAGTCCACACACGACACTGAAATCAAATGCCTTTTCATATCCCGCAAATGTTGGCTGTTGCTCCGCCACTGACTCCATGACCTGACGCAGATATTCTGACAAATGCAGATCGTCCCCATTCGCAAGCAATGTCTCAAAAAACCGTTCCTCTTCCTCATAGATTTCCCAGAATCGCAAATCCACACAGACACACTGTGCTTCTGATAATCCATATCGCGCCCGTGCCGCCTGTATATCCTCCATCGTCCGGTCAATCAGTACAAACCGCACATAGGGTGCCAGCATTTCCAGATCCAGATCATTGCATCGACCGGCACCCCAGATAGCAACTACCGGTTTCGCTTCCAAAGGTACATCCGCCTCCAAAGTAAACGCCTGATCCCGCAATTTTCCCTGTCTTGCCAGATGTGCCCGCCGGTAATAGCTCTCAATCCCCTCTAAGACATAACTGGTCAATGTCTGCCGGTAATCTGTCCATGCGGTTCGCATCGGATCTGAATTTTCAGTTTCAATCATCTTTTCATAAATCATCTTCTACACGCTTTCTGCACTTACATTGTAAATTCTGCATGATTCTCTGCATTTCATCTGTGTAAAACCGAAAATACAAAAAAAACACCGACTCCGCAGCTTCTTCTGCAAAACCGATGCTTTTACAAGTGGGCCGCCGGGGGCTCGAACCCCGCACACCCTGATTAAGAGTCAGGTGCTCTACCAAATGAGCTAGCGGCCCGTAGTGAATTTTCACTTACCATGTGTTCTTCATCAGAACAATATGGAGTATACAACATTCATTTACAAAATGCAAGCTTTTTTTCACATTTTTTTCAGATTTTTTTCAAAAAGCCCGCAAACCCTTTATTTCCTTAACTTCTTGCATGCACTAATTGTCTCCAGCCGGTTCAGAATACAACATACTGTGTGTATATTGCGTCCAAGATTCATCAGTTTTCGATTCAGACAGGGATTCGAGTACACTGCATTTGTAAGTTTAAAACCACATTTTTTTCTTCCCATAAGAGACTCCGGCATGTATCTTACTACCATAGTATGCACCGGAATCTCTTTTTTTACACGTTTTTGTTATTTCTTTTTTGGTGGTTTGATGACCATGCGGCAGATTGGATTTCCCATCGCAGAAAACTTCTCTTCATACTCCGTCATGACATTACCCTCCGCATACTCGCTATGATGCAGGTCAAACGTATAGTTGACCATCTCCCAACCGGCAAGTTCTACCTGTTCCAGTGAGAAATCAAACAACGGGCGGTTGTCTGTCTTAAATGTAAGCCCTCCATCTGCTGCGAGGAAATTCACATACCGGTTCAAAAACTGCACCGATGTCAGGCGCCGTCTCGCATGACGATCCTTCGGCCACGGATCAGAAAAGTTCAGATAGATATAGGCAACCTCATCTTTTTCAAATACATTTTCGATTGCCTCCGCATCCATTCGGATAAACACCAGATTCGGAAGCTGCTCGATTGTCTGCTTCTCGATTGCCCGGACAAGCACACTCGAATATTTCTCAATACCGATATAATTGATCTCCGGATGCAGCTTTGCCATATCTATAATAAATCTTCCTTTTCCCATTCCCACTTCGATATGAATCGGATTTTCATTTTCAAAAAAATCATGCCACTTTCCCTTCATTGTCTCTTCTTCATGCACGACAAAATCATTTGTGGCAATCATTTCTCTGGAGCCTTTTACGTTTCGTAATCTCATCTTTTTTACCTCGTCCATCTATAATGTTTCTATATTAGCATTTATTTTAAATTTTCACAAGAATGTTGCATTTTATCTCTTGTTTTTCCCTGTTTTATATGATAATTAAGAAGATAATGTCAATCTTTACAGAAAAGGATTTTATAGCATGATCAAAACAGTGAAAAAAATTATTTCCTATATAATGGTGTGCGTGCTATTCCTCAGCATGTGTATTCCATGCGAGGCTGCACAGACAAGCACCGCAACTGCATCCGATGCAAATGCAACGACGGGATTTCCACAGATTACGTCCACATCTGCCATCATCATGGATGCACAATCCGGACAGATCATATACGAAAAGAATTCCCACACCCGGCAATATCCGGCAAGTATCACAAAGATCATGACTGCGTATCTCGCCATCAAAACGGAGATTTAAACTCTACGATCACAATGAGCGACGCTGCCGTCTGGGGCATCGACCGCAACAGTTCCCATATCGCGCTCGATGTCGGCGAAGAGATCAGTATGTCGGATGCACTCTACGCCGTCATGCTCATGTCTGCAAATGAAGCAGCCTGGGCGATTGCAGAACAGGTGTCTGGCTCTCTGGAGAATTTCGTGCAGTTGATGAATGATACTGCACAAAGTCTCGGCTGCAAGGATACACATTTTACGAATGCAAACGGATTGCATGATCCGGACCATTATACAACTGCCTACGACATGGCGCTGATCACAAAAGAGGCGCTTACAAGCAAGACCTTTCGTGAGTATGCTTCAGAAACCTATCATAGATTCCGCCAACGAACATGAACAATGAGACGCGTTATCTCACGCAGGCAACCGGATGATGCTCAGCAATTCCGAATATTATTACCCGGCATGTCAAGGTGGAAAAACTGGTTATACTGATGATGCGGGTGGTACACTTGTCGTCTGGGCTGAAAAAAATGATATGCAGTTGATCTGTGTGACAATGGGTGCCCCTGACAACGCAACGAATTACACCGACAGCATTGCGCTGTTCAACTATGTATTCAACAACTACTCAAACACCACGTTGTTGTCAGACTATGAATTCGATGCAGAGGCTGCCACGACCGCGCAGAACTTCTTAAACGATTATTATGGTTGTGAAAATCTCGGAACCATGCATCTGTCCGTTGACAATAACCAGCCATTTATATTTGCGAACAATGCCGACAGAACCAAGCTGCAAATGAACTTGTTCCATCCGCAGACCGGCTGGATGAAGGTTATATCGGTACTTTGGAAGTTTCCTATGAAGGTACGACCTGCCTGACACTTCCGGTCAGCTATTCCGGCTATGTCAATTCCAACGATGACGTTGCCGTAGCCGAAGCATACAAAAATGGCAGTATCCGCCCGGCGTTGATCAAAGAAAAGAAAAGCTATTGGAAATATATAATTGCGGCGGTCGTCGTTGCATGTATTCTTGGACTTTTTATTTATGCAAATGTGATCGAACCACGGAAACGGAAGCAAAACTCCCGTTCCCGCAGACGATAACAGGAAACCTTGCACCACGAAAAGAGGTACTTCAACTATGGAAGAATCAAAAGAGAATTTTAAGAAAATCAAATCTGCCAATCAGATGATGCTGGATTATTTCAACAAATCCTTCCTGTCACAATTGGAGGATATCCAGAATCTCAAAACACAGATTTTTGAAATTGACATCAAGATTGATGAGCTGGACAAGACGAAGGACATTTACGCCTTCAAGACCAACTCCAGAAAAAGCGTCTTTTCTCCTGTCACAAATGATGGCGTGGATACCGAGCGCAACAAGATCATTCAGGAGCAGATCAAAGACCTGCAATCCGTGAAGGAGACCTTGACGTTAAAGCTGCGCGGCATGGAATTACAGTTGAACAAGCTGCGTCAATACCTGGAAGCATTGAACAATGCAGAAGATGCACTTACCTCTTTTGAGCCTCGCTACACGACAGACGACCCTGATCATACCGATCACTACGGCTTTACATTTCTTCAGGAGGACGCCAAGGAAGACATCTCCTCGCATGGATATAATATCTTAATGCTGGATGCATACGACCGGGCACTCACACAGACGATTCTGGATAAGCAGATCAAAACCGGGCTGGAAGCTATGCAGAACAAACTGGATATGATCAACTATCTGATTGGAACAGATGTCGGACGTGCGAAATTAACCTTGCAGGAAATCCTGCACAACGTAAAGCAGATGTCCCACTCGGTCGATGAAATCGCCGAGAACATGAACAGCTTTTCTTCTTCCGACAAACCGTTGAAGGAACAGCTCGAAGCTTACTTAAATGAGTTTAAGCAGAAACATACAAAGATCAAAATTACCGCATCTGTCGAAACACCAGATCCGAACATCAGCTATCATCCGGTGTTCAACATTAACTTCATGCGGCTGATTGCAATATTTTTCGATAACATCGCCTTACATGCAAATGCATCCAATGTATCCGTACAGGCAAGCCTGACGCCAAATATGGCAGAGGTCATTCTGACAGATGATGGTGTCGGCATCAAGGACACCTATATGGAGGACAGTCCTTGGTACAGCAGCCTGCACAAAGCAAAGGAAATCCTGTATATGCTCTGTGGCAAGCTGGATATCTCCGGGGATGTCATGTCGAACCACAGTAAAATTCAGCTTCCCGATCCAACAATAAAAGCAAACAACAATAAAGGAGTTTATATATTATGAAAAACAAGATTGTAGAACTGATTGCTGCAAACGTCGAAGGGTTAACCGCAGCAGAAATTGCAGACCTGATTGAGATTCCGCCAAAACCGGAGCTTGGTGATTTTGCATTCCCCTGCTTCCGCCTTGCGAAGACGATGCGCAAAGCCCCACAGATGATTGCCAACGATATCAAAGAAGCAATCGGCGATGTGGATTTCCTGCAGGAGATTCAGGTACAGGGTGCTTACTTAAACTTCTTCGTAAAGAAGGAATTATTTATCGAAACAATGGTAACAGCTTCTATGGCTGATGATTTCGGAAGTCTACCGAAGGAAATGGACAGACAATCTGTATCGATTATTCTTCTCCAAACGTAGCAAAGAATTTCCATGTTGGACATCTTCGTACGACGATCATTGGAAACTCTCTGTATAAGATTTATTCCAAGCTGGGCTACAAGGTTGTCCGCATCAACCACCTCGGCGACTGGGGTACACAGTTTGGTAAACTGATCGTTGCATACAAGGCATGGGGAAGTGAAGAAGCGGTCAAGAAGGACGGCGTTGCCGAACTGATGAAGCTCTACGTGAAGTTCCACGAAGAGGCTGAGAAGAATCCAGAGTTAAACGACGAAGCGCGTGCATGGTTCGCGAAGATGGAACATGGTGACGAGGAAGCTTTAAAAATCTGGCAGTGGTTCAAGGATATCAGTCTGATTGAGTACAAGCGTACTTACGATCTGCTTGGTATGGACTTCGACTACTACCTCGGCGAGAGCTTCTACCGTGATAAAACCGACGATGTTGTAAAACGACTGACAGACGCAAATCTCCTGACAGAGAGCGAGGGTGCAAAGATCGTAAACTTAGACGCTTATGATATGGCTCCATGTCTGATCCTGAAGAACGACGGCAGCTCCATCTATGCAACACGTGATATTGCAGCGATCTTCTATCGGAAAGAAACTTACAACTTCGTAAAATGTCTGTATGTAACCGGACAGGAACAGAAGCTTCACTTCAAGCAGGTATTCAAGGTTGTTGAATTGCTTGGAAATGAATGGGCAAAGGATCAGTTAGTGCATATTCCTTATGGACTTGTCAGCTTGGAAGGTGCCAAGCTTTCTACACGTAGCGGAAATATTATTTATGCCGAGGATATTCTCCTCGAAGCGATTGCGAAGATCAAAGAGATCATCAATGAGAAGAACCCGGATCTTCCAGATAAGGATGAGACAGCAAAGAAAATTGGTGTTGGTGCCGTATTGTTCAATGATCTTTATAACCAGCGTATCAAAGACGTATCTTTCAAATGGGAGAAGCTTTTGAACTTCGATGGTGAAACTGGTCCATACGTACAGTACACACATGCAAGATGCTGCAGTATCTTAAAGAAGCTGGATGAATTTACACCATCGGCAGATATTGATTACAGTGTATTGACAGATGTAGAAGCAATGGAGTTACTGAAAGAGATTAACCGCTTCCCGAAGATTGTCAAGGACGCTTCTGAGCGTTATGAGCTTCTGCCGTTGCAAGATTTGCAGTCGATGTTGCACAGGCATTCAACAAATTCTACAACGCATGCCGTATCCATGTAGAGGAAGAGAATGTGCGTAACGCGCGTGCTACACTGGTATATATCACAAAGAAGACGATCAAAGATGCAATGGAATTGCTTGGTATTGATTGTCCAGAACAGATGTAATTTCATTATACATTCCATATGATAAAAACTGGTATATAATTACTAAGAAGTTAAGTAAGTCGGATGATTAAATCATCCGGCTTATTTTTATGAAATCGTCATATATTCATATGCTTATGTTTTACTCTCCTCTAACCTCACTATATTGTATCTCCAATTTTATAAATACAATATGTATGATTCCGCCCGAAGTTATCAACAATTTTTGTTTTAGAATCATTTTTTATCCACAATTATGTGTATAAGTTGGTGGATATTATATACTTTTCCACAATTATTGATGTTTATATATGTGGATAATCAGTGTTTCACGTGAAACATATTGATAATCGTGAATTAAAATTCTATTCTATATTCAATATAGATAACACATGCTCAATATAAATAGATAACAGTTATAATTCATTTTTATGTACATTAAAATTATACAGATGCATATTGTACTATAATTTATCAATTAAGTTTATTGTTGTTTTATAATTTAACATATTACACGTTACAGTTATTTATAAAACCAAAAACAGCCAGAAATAAATTTATCTAGTTATCTGTCGGTTCATCAGTTATTCATTTTTAGATACTCGTAGATATTTTAAATCATATATTTCAGATTTTATTTTCATTTTATATAATGTATATGTTGCAAACAATGTTTCACGTGAACATATATATTCAGATATTTTAAAACTAATGTGTCTATACCAAATTCAATTTTTATATCTGAAATACACTCAATTATTTATCTAAATCAAATAAGATAATATTCTATTATCTTTATGTACCCTTTATGTTACTTCTGATAGCACTAGAATTCACTCATTCAATTTATAAAATGCTAAGTTCAGTTTGTTATCATCTATTATAGATTCATTCATAATTAATTTTTGAATTACATCTCCATATATCATAATCTCGCAACCATGTTTCACGTGAAACATAAACACATATTTATTTACTGAATAATATATACATCAACACACAAAATCAAATAGCGTATGTGATAAAAACCTTCCAATTCTAATATCAAATATAATTTCTAAGAATATTGGATGTTTCACGTGAAACACTAAAGTGTTTATAATAACTAATATTTATTTTACGGTTTTTTACTTGATTTTTATGAATTTTTCTTTTATTTTCCATACATATTGTAATATCTAAGCACTCAAATCTATATATTGTACACCTAAAACAAATTTACCCATATTTTGATATAGCGAAACATGTCAGGTAGTGCTATAATGTTTATTATATGTGGAGGTTTTTATGGTAGAATCATTGCAGTCGCCAACCAGAAGGGCGGCGTAGGAAAAACAACAACATCAATCAATCTCGCAGCATGTCTGGCAGAAAAAGGGAAGAAGGTTCTGGCTGTCGACATGGATCCACAGGGCAATCTGACGAGTGGCCTTGGTATTGATAAGAATACCTTGGAATACACCATTTATCATGCCATGAGTGGAGAGATTAACATTGGAGAGTGTATGATCGTTCATCCATTGGAGCATGGACTGGATTTAAGCGTTTTGCCGGCGAACCGTGATCTGGCAGGTGCGGAAGTCGAATTGGTCGATGCCGAAGATCCACAGCATATACTAAAGAACCTGTTAAAAAGCGTAAAGAAAAAATATGATTTTATTATCATTGATTGTCCACCGGCTCTCGGTATGTTGACGATCAATTCTATGACTGCGGCGGACACTGTCTTAGTGCCAATCCAGTGCGAATTTTTTGCTTTGGATGGTCTCTCGCAGCTCATTTACACGATCAATCTGATTAAAAAGAAGCTAAACAAATCCCTCGAAATCGAAGGTGTTGTGTTTACGATGTATGACGCACGTACGAACCTGTCTTTGGAGGTTGTTGAAAACGTCAAGAATAATTTGGATCAGTTTATATATAAAACCATTATTCCGAGAAATGTACGGCTAGCAGAAGCACCTAGCTTCGGTCTTCCTATCAACCTGTATGACAGCCGGTCTTCCGGTGCGCAGGGATATCGGGATCTTGCAGACGAAGTAATCAATAATAAACTATACGCAAAATTATAAAAACACCTATTTGGGAGGAGAACGCTATGGCACCAAAGCGAGGATTAGGTCGTGGACTAAGTAATTTAATTCCGACAGACGATACAACCGAAGATGTCACTACAAAAACATCGAAACAGACAAAGACAGGCACTGTTACAAAAACAGAAGTTGTGAAAAAAGTAGAACAGACATTAAATATCAATCGGATTGAGCCAAACAAGAATCAGCCAAGAAAAGAGTTCAACGAAGATGCATTGCAGGAGCTTGCAGATTCCATCAAACAGTTTGGTGTGATTGAGCCATTGGTCGTAGTGAAGCGCAAAGGCTACTATGAACTGATTGCCGGTGAGCGCCGTTGGAGAGCTGCCCGGTTAGCTGGTTTGAAAGAGGTTCCAGTTGTCATCAAAGATTACGATGATCAGCAGATTGTTGAGATCGCATTGATTGAGAACATCCAGCGTGAGGATTTAAATCCGATTGAAGAAGCACATGCTTACGAGCGGTTGATTCAGGAATTCAACTTGACACAGGATGAGGTTGCGGAACGTGTATCGAAGAGTCGTACAACCGTGACAAATGCACTTCGGCTTCTGAAGCTGACCGAGAAGGTACAGCAGATGCTGATTGATGATATGCTGTCGACCGGACATGTTCGTGCACTCATTACGATTGCAGATCCTCAGTTACAGTATGAAACGGCAATGTATATTTTTGACAAGAAGCTTTCCGTGCGTGAGACAGAAAGCTACGTCAAGAAATTATTAAATAAGAAACCAAAGGAAAAGACATCCGAGAAAGAAGATCCGGAACTTCCTTCTTATATAAAGCGATTGAAAACCGCTTAAAGGAATCTCTTGGAACAAAGACAACCATCAAGGCAAAGACTAAGGATTCCGGAAAGATTGAAATTGAATATTATTCACAGGAAGATTTAGAGCGCATTACACAGTTGCTCGCACAATAAAATCGAAAAGAGGAAAACTTCATGGAAGAGGCTAAGATATTTGGTATGAAAATGTCTCCTGCTGTCACAATCCTTTGTATTTTGGTTGTTTTACTCATAATTCTAATCATTTTTATCATTCATAAGATGAATGTGATGGCAAGAAAATATGAGATGCTTATGAGTGGCAAAAAAGGTGCGGATTTGGAGAAGATTATTCGGATTCGTTTTAAAGAGATGGATCAGGTCAAGGCAAATGCCAGACGTGTGACGAAAGAGCACCGGCAGATCAAGAAACATCTGTCCTCGTGTATCAGCAAATATGCCCTCGTTAAGTACGATGCATTTGATAAGATGGCAGGAAAACTAAGCTTCGTCATCGCATTGTTAAACGATGAGAATTCCGGTATTCTACTGAACTCGATGCACTCGAGGGAAGGCTGTTTTACCTATGCGAAGGAAATCGTAAACGGCGAATCTTACATCCAGCTTTCATCGGAAGAAAAAGAAGCATTGGAACAGGCTAAGACGGTGGAAGAAGAAATTCAGGATATGACAAAGGAAGCAGAATTCGAAGATGCCGACGGCAATCTGAATTTTGATGCATAATCAGGTCACAATATTATAATGATACAAAAATTTTGATATCAATTTTTTAACAAATATTTTAAACTACTATTATAAATAAGAAAGGACGACAATTATGTTAGACATTAAATTTGTTCGTGAAAACCCAGACGCTGTAAAGGAGAATATCAAGAAGAAGTTTCAGGATGCGAAGCTTCCATTAGTAGATGAAGTCATCGAGCTTGACAAGCAGGCAAGAGCCCTTCAGCAGGAAGCCGATGAGCTTCGTGCAAAGAAGAACGCTATTGCAAAGCAGATTGGTGCATTGATGGCACAGGGCAAGAAGGAAGAGGCAGAAGAAGTTAAGAAGGAAGTTGCAAAGAACGCAGCCCGTCTGGCAGAGCTGGAGAAGCAGGAGCCACAGGTGCGTGAAGAGTTAAAGAAGAAAATGATGGTCATTCCGAACATCATTGATCCGACTGTTCCAATCGGTAAAGATGATTCTGAGAATGTAGAGCTGGAGCGTTTTGGCGAGCCAGTTGTTCCAGATTTTGAAGTTCCTTATCATACAGACATCATGGAGAAGCTGAACGGTATTGATCTTGACAGTGCAAGAAAGGTAGCCGGAAATGGTTTCTACTATCTGATGGGCGACATTGCAAGACTGCATTCAGCCGTTATCAGCTATGCAAGAGATTTCATGATTGACCGTGGATTTACTTACTGTGTACCACCTTTCATGATCCGCAGCAACGTTGTAACCGGTGTTATGAGTTTCGCTGAGATGGATGCATGATGTATAAGATTGAGGGTGAGGATCTGTATCTGATCGGTACAAGTGAGCACTCTATGATTGGTAAGTTCATCGATACAATGACACCAGAGGAAGAGCTTCCTAAGACTCTGACAAGTTACTCTCCATGCTTCCGTAAAGAGAAAGGTGCACATGGTATCGAGGAGCGTGGTGTTTATCGTATCCACCAGTTTGAGAAGCAGGAAATGATCGTTGTCTGCAAGCAGAGGATAGCAAGATGTGGTTCGACAAGCTGTGGAAAAATACAGTTGATCTGTTCCGTTCTATGGATATTCCAGTTCGTACAATCGAGTGCTGTTCTGGTGATCTGGCAGACTTAAAGGTAAAATCTTACGACGTTGAAGCATGGTCTCCACGTCAGAAAAAATATTTCGAAGTTGGTAGCTGTTCAAACCTCGGTGATGCTCAGGCACGTCGTCTTGGCATCAAGGTAAAGGGCAAGGATGGAAAATATTTTGCTCATACATTGAACAATACTGTTGTTGCTCCACCTCGTATGCTGATTGCATTCTTAGAGAACAACCTGAACGAAGATGGAAGCATCAACATTCCAAAGGTGCTTCAGCCATATATGGGCGGTAAGACAAAAATCTGTTAATCCATTTCCCATGCGGAAATGCTGGAGGTAGTATGCATACTTATCTACGTGCGATCGGTTTTCGCGAATGTAAAAATAGACAGCAATTGGAAGATATTTATCGTCACACGTTGAATACTCCAAACCGCAAGATAATGACGACGATCAGCGTCGATACGTCGCTGCTGCAGTTTGAAAAAGATTTTGGTAAGAATTTCGGACTCTCGCTCGTCGGTGAATATGACATCAAGGGTTCTTTATCCATTGAACATTATTTTCCTTATTTGAAGGGAGACCGGTTCATGCAGTTTGAGAACATCACGATTCAGAAACAGACCGACAAAGAAAGCTATGCGGGAGTCTGCGAAGATTACCATCTTGGTATGACGATTATCTTCTATGTCATCAATATCGCAGATTATGCAAAATCCAAATGGTTGAATTATTCCAACCGGCAGATCACGAAGGTCAAGTTTTCTGCTTTGTCTGTAGCTGGAACGGTTCTGCTTGGTATGCATCATTCCAAGCATCAGATAGCCGTCGAATCGAAAGGACGGAACCGCAGAAACCAGCTGCTCGATGCAGCGCGAAACGGTGATACCGACGCGATGGAACAACTGACCTATGACGAAATGAACACCTACACCTCTATTTCTTCCAGAGTCATCAAGGAGGATGTTCTTTCAATCATTGATACAAGCTTTATGCCATGCGGTGTGGAATGCGACCATTACATGGTTATCGGAAATATCTATGCAGTGGAGAAGCTGCAAAATATATACAGCAAAGAGATCGTCTATAACTTGCTGATTGAAGCAAATGGACTGATGATCAATGTCGGCATCAATGAAGCAGATTTACAGGGAGAACCAAAGGTCGGCAGACGGTTTCGCGGAGAAATCTGGTTACAGGGTGTCGTGACAATATAATATACTTTCAGGAAGGAGATTTTATGTATCTAGTATTTGACGTAGGTGGAACTTTTGTAAAATACGCTTGGATGAGTATGGACGGTAATATTCAGGAAAAAGGAAAATACCCAACCCCGACCAAGGAAGGAGAATCTGTACCAGAATTCGTGGAATCTCTCGGACAGATTTATGACAAATACAAAGATCAGGGTGTAGAAGGAATCGCCCTTTCTTTGCCAGGACTTATCGACGCAGAAAATGGTATCATCCGAAACGGCGGTGGTATCAAATATCTGAAGGACGCACATCTGGCAGAACTGCTTGGTGCGCGCTGTGACGGTGTGAAAATTCCATGGAAAACGATGGAAAATGTGCAGCCCTTGCAGAAGTCTGGATGGGTAATGCCAAAGGCTGTAAGAATGCAGCTGTAGTCATCCTTGGAACCGGCATCGGCGGTGGTATCGTAATCAACGGACATGTGCATCGTGGAAAAGATCTGTCTGCCGGAGAATTATCTTATTTCTTCGCAGATACACTGACAAGAAAAGATGTGGATAAAATCTTTGATATTGATTCAATCAGCGATATGGAAGAAGAATACGAGAAGCTTCCTTATCTTTGGTCTACTTCGTATTCTACACGTGCTTTTTGTTATCAGGTTGCAGTGGCAAAAGGCATCAATCCAAAAGAATTCAACGGGGAACTTCTTTATAAGATGGCAGAAGAAGGCGATCCGATTGTCCTTGATATGTTGGAAGATTTTTATTTTACAACTGCAAAATATCTGTTCAACATCTTTGCCATTGTCGATCCGGATATCATCTTGCTCGGCGGTGGAATCAGCGCGCAGCCTGCATTCGTGGAAGGTGTAAAGCGCTATGTTGAAAAGTTAAAATCCATCAGCATGATTACAAATTTTATCAAGGTTGATGTATGTAAGTTCGGAAATGATTCGAATCTGCTCGGTGCGCTTTACAGCTTCCGGCAGATGTATCTGGAAAATTAAGCAATAAAAAAATGTTCCCGAGGCGATTCGACGCCCGACCTACCGCTTAGGAGGCGGTTGCTCTATCCTGCTGAGCTACGGAAACAAATCGTTATCTATTCTATAATATTTTTGATAGGAGGTCAATATCCATGATTTTAAAAAAGCTGAAACCAATGCCAAAAGATTTTCTGTGGGGTGCATCTACCAGTGCATATCAAGTAGAGGGTGCGAACCTGACACATGGAAAAGGACCAAGTGTACAGGATATCAAGAAGGTACCGGAAGGCACCAGTGAATTAGATGTATGTGCTGATTTCTATCATCACTACAAAGAAGATATTGCTCTGATGGCAGAAATGGGATTCAAGACATTCCGTTTTTCTGTTGCATGGTCCCGTATTCTTCCGGAAGGAACCGGTGCGGTCAATCAGGAAGGTATCGATTTCTACAACAATGTCATCGACGAATGTCTGAAATACAACATTGAACCACTCGTTACGATGTTCCATTTTGATCTTCCAGCAGCCCTTGAGAAGAAGGGTGGATGGTCAAGAAGAGAGAGTGTTGAAGAATTCGTAAACTTCGCAAAGATTCTTTACGAGAACTATGGTGATCGTGTAAAATACTGGCTCACCATCAATGAGCAGAACGTATTAACCTTAAATGGAGAAGTGATTGGCACCTGTGATTTAAAGGGTGTGGATAACAAATATAAGAAACTGTATCAGGAGAATCATCATATGCTGCTTGCTCAGGCAAAGGCTATGGCTCTGTGTCATGAGATGGTACCGGGCGGAAAGATTGGTCCTGCACCAAACATTTCTCTTGTCTATCCGGCAAGCTGCAAGCCAAAGGATGTATTAGCAGCACAAAACTTAAATGCAATCCGTAACTGGCTGTATCTTGATATGGCAGTTTTTGGTCGTTACAACAATCTTGTATGGGCATTCTTAGAGGAACACGATGCAACACCAGTTATCGAAGATGGCGACATGGATATTATGGCGAGTGCGCATCCGGACTTTATTGGATTTAATTACTACTCTACAGCAACGGTAGAATGGAACGATGGAACAGAACCTGCTGGCAGAGGAGATCAGCAGATCAGTGGCGATGAGCCTGGCGTATTTAAGGCTTATCCAAATCCAAACCTGCTTCGTACCGAGTTTGGCTGGGAGATTGATCCGGATGGGTTCCGCGCAACGATGCGTGAGATCTACAGCCGTTATCATCTGCCAATGATCGTCACAGAGAACGGTCTTGGTGCTTACGATAAGCTCACAGAGGATGGCAAGGTACATGACCAGTATCGTATTGAATACTTGAGAAAGCATATCGAGCAGATCAAGCTTGCATGTTCCGAAGGTGTAGAATGATGGGCTATTGTCCGTGGTCAGCGATTGACCTTGTATCAACCCATGAAGGTGTTGTTAAACGTTATGGATTTATCTATGTAAACCGGGATGAATTCGATCTGAAAGATCTGGCAAGATACAAGAAAGATTCCTTCTACTGGTACAAGAAGGTCATCGAAACAAATGGAGAAGATTTGACAGATTAAACCGGTTTCACGTGTAGAACGGAGGGTGTTACATGAACCGCAAATCAAGTACAACTCTTACAATCAGTGCTGTCGCTTTTATAGCGGCACTGCTGATTGACTTATATTTAATATTGGTATATCCTTCCATGATTCAGGTTATCATTGCAGTCTCTTTGATTGTCGTCGTTGATACCTATTTCTTAGTGGATGGGATTCTTGCGAAGGTCGATGAAATCGCAAACCTGAACCTCGATAAGCAGAACGAGCTTACCAAGGTAGAGAAAGGTATCTACTCAGTTGCAAAAAGAGAAGAGGTTTCCCGTACCAGAGTATGTCCGCCATTCTTGATATGATGTTGGAAATGAAGGACGAGAATTCCAAGCTGTTGTCTGAGATCAAGGATGATAATTCAAAGCACATGAAAGATCTCATGGAACAGGATAAGCTGATGACAAAGATTCAGTTGAAGAAGGATATAGACAATACCGACCGTGTGGTAAGCAGCACGGAAAAGATGGCTGTTTTGATTACAAAAATGGCAACCGCAAATTCACGTTCTTCCAATGAGACCATTGAAATTCTCAATGATATCTGCAAAGAACTGGAACAGCGTAACGGAAAAACAGAGGATGAGAACGACTACTCCCATCTTCGCATAATGGATAAGGCAGAATAAACATGAACTATATCATATTTGATTTGGAATGGAACCAGTGCTGTGGTGGCAGAGATATGGAAAACCCACGCATGCCATTTGAAATCATAGAAATCGGTGCAGTCAAGCTGGACAAAAAATTTAATATTATCGACACATACTCCAGTATTATAAAACCAAAGCTCTACAAGAAGCTGCAGCCACATATCAAGACGATTTTAAATTATGATGAATCCACACTTCGAAAGGGACGACCGTTTGATATGGTGTATCGGGAATTCATCAAATGGTGTGGACAGGATGATTATATCTTTGGCACATGGGGTTCGATGGACTTGAATATCTTACAGACAAACATGGATTACTACTATTTAAAGCCAATGCCCGTGCCGTTAAGTTTTATAATGTACAGCAAATCTATGCAGATATGTATGACGAAGATGGTAAGATTGTAAAGCTGAAAAAAGCGGTCGAACATCTGAAGATAGAAGTGGAAGAGGATAAACCATTTCACAGTGCAGTGAATGATGCATACTATACCGGACTTGTGCTGAAAGCAATGTCTCCAAGAGATCTGGCAGACCGGTATTGTTACGATATCTATAACAACCCGAAGGATAAAAAAGATGAGATTATCTCCCATCACAAGCATTATTTAGAGCATATCTCCAGAGAATACCATTGCAAAGAGGAAGCGATTTCAGACGTAGAACTGATGGCTCCGATCTGCTATCGCTGTGGTAAGAAATTAGCACCAAAGGTAAAATGGTTTGCAAATACACCGAACTCCTATACCTGTATTGGAAAATGCTGGCACCACGGATTGGTGAGCGGTAAGATTCGATTCAAACAATCGAGAAACAACAATATATTTGTCATTAAAACGATGATTCCAACCGATAAAAAAGGTCTGGAAGCAATGAAAGAGCGACAGGACGAACTCCGGATAAGACGTCAGACAAAGCGTCATAATTAAAACAAACCCCTTGCTATTAGCCGAGGGGTTGTTTGCTTGCAGTTCCTGCTTTCCGCGGATATGCTTTTGGTGTCTGTTTTTCTTTTCTGATAAATACAAAGCTCCGGCTGATATCCGAATCCGGAAGCATGAGTTTTTCTACTTTTTCAATCTTACCACCGAGAATCTGGATTGCCTTTTTTCCCTGTGTGATTTCTTCCTCCACCGTTCCGGTTTTATATGGAATAAAGTAGCCTCCAACCTTCACAAATGGAATACAATACTCCGAAAGCACTGCCATATTGCTACCGCACGTGAAACTACAAAATCATATTTCTCACGCATTGCCTTATCTCTGGCGCCTTCCTCTGCACGTCCATGTACCGCTGATATCTCATTCAAGTTTAACGCTTCAATCACATCCTGCAGAAATTTAATACGTTTGTTCAGAGAATCAAACAACGTTACCTGCAGATTTGGAAATGCAATTTTTAACGGAATACCCGGAAATCCCGCACCCGTTCCCACATCAATAATTTTATATGGTTTTTCCCACATCTTCACATATCCGGCAAGTGCAAGACTGTCAATAAAATGTTTCAGAATTACTTCTTCCCGCTCTGTAATAGCCGTCAGATTCATCACCTTGTTTTTCTCAATCAGCATATCATAATACTGCTCGAATTGTGCAAGCTGTGCATCGGTCAAAAGCACCTGTCCCTCTGTGATCTGTTCTACATATATTCTAACTTTTCCATTTTCTATATTCCTATGCCTGTTTCTTTGTCTCCAGATAAATCATCAACACCGACACATCTGCCGGCGATACACCAGAGATACGTGACGCCTGTCCGAGCGAAGTCGGTCGGATATTTGATAACTTCTGCCGCGCCTCTTTTCGAAGATTTGCAACATCGTCATAATTGATGTCATCTGGAATCTGTTTTTTCTCCATTTCTGAAAATGTTCTACCTGCTGTTTCTGGCGACTGATATAACCATCATACTTAATTGCAATGTTGATTTGTTCTACCACTTCATTATCCAAAGTAATCTTATCTGTTGTATCAACGCCAAGCAATGCCCGATATGCTTCCTGTCTGCCAGTATCCAATTCTTCCAGTGCTTCATAAGAAAGCTCTGGTCTGCGGATAAGTTCTGCCAGCGTTGCGGCTGTTCCAAGTGAAGAGCTTCCATGCTTCGACAGAAATTCCTGTACATGCTTATTTGCACCCACGGATATTTCATTCATACGTGTAATTTCCGCATCAATCTGTCTGCGCTTCTCGCAGAATTTCTCATAACGGGCTTCGTCAATCAAACCAATTTCATGTCCGATATCTGTCAGTCGCAGATCCGCATTATCCTGCCGTAAAAGCAGTCGATACTCTGCACGGCTCGTCATCATACGGTATGGTTCCTGTGTCTCCTTTGTTACGAGATCATCAATCAAAACACCAATATATGCCTGCGAACGATCCAAGATCACTGATGGTTTGTTCTGCAGCTTCCGCGCTGCATTGATACCAGCCATGATACCCTGTGCAGCTGCTTCCTCATATCCAGAGCTGCCATTGATCTGTCCGGCACTGAACAGTCCATCCATATCTTTAAATTCCAGATTTGCCTTCAGGTTTGTCGCATCAATACAATCATATTCAATCGCATATGCATTTCGAACAATTGCTACATGCTCCAGTCCCGGTACTGTATGAATCATCGCATACTGCACATCTTCCGGCAGGGAAGAAGACATACCACCCATATACATCTCATTTGTAAATTCACCCTCCGGCTCAATAAACAACTGATGGCGGTCTTTGTCCGGGAACTTCATGACCTTATCCTCAATAGAAGGACAGTATCTCGGTCCGGTTCCCTCAATAAATCCAGAGAAGAGCGGAGAACGGTCAATATTATCCTTGATAATCTTATGTGTTTCCTCGTTCGTATAAGTCAGCCAGCAGGAAATCTGATCCCGCTTGATATCTTCCTCTTTATTCGTAAAGGAAAATGGAACGATATGCTCATCACCTTTTTGCTCCTGCATCTTGGTAAAATCAATCGTCTTTTTATCTAGTCTTGCTGGTGTACCTGTCTTAAATCGCCGGATAAAGATACCTGCATCCCGCATGGAATCAGACAAGTGATTTGCTGCTGAAAGACCATTTGGACCCGTATAATTCACAACATCACCATAGATGCATCTTGCCTTCAAATACGTTCCAGTACATAAGATAACTGCCTTTGCATGATACACTGCACCTGAATACATACGGACGCCACAGATGATTTTCTGGTCTTTCATTTCATCGGTAATTTTCGTATCATATAAAAGCTCAGCGACCTCACCCTGACGGAGTGTCAGATGTTCCTGATTCTGAAGTGTTAAACGCATCTGCTTTGTATATTCGCCCTTGTCTGCCTGTGCACGCAAAGAGTGTACGGCAGGACCTTTGGATACGTTCAGCATCTTGCTCTGAATATAGGTCTTATCAATATTTTTACCCATCTCACCGCCTAAGGCATCAATTTCACGCACCAGATGTCCTTTGGAGCTTCCACCGACATTTGGGTTGCATGGCATCAGGGCAACGCTGTCCATGCTGATAGTGAACAGGATAGTTTCAAGACCGAGTCGAGATGCTGCAAGGGCGGCTTCACAGCCCGCATGGCCGGCACCAACGACGATAATATCATATTCTTCCTCTATATATTTTTTCTCCACGATAAAATCCTCTTAAAGATAATTCAAACCTATTTACTTCTATAAACGAGATTTCTAAATTACCAAATTCTTCGCAGACACACTCCCGTTCGGCTCATCACGCAATGGTACTAAATTCGCAGTAACACTAATTCAACGAATTAGTATCCCTGCTCATTAAGTACCAGCGTGCTTCGACGGTCTGCTTTCGAATTTGTAATATTAGAAATCTCAATTCACATATATGACTGGTTTGAATTATCAATCTACATATTCTTCTTTAATTGAATCATTGTATATTTAATTATGTTGTAACTACAATTTTAACTTATTAATTATACCTTGTTGAATAAAAAAAGAAAAGGTATAATAGAGGAAATTGTGATTTTCCCGTATGTTGGTGCATTCACATGCGGGTACCTTATTGAAAGAAAGGTGTTTGATTATGGGTGAGACGATTGCTGCGATTGCAACCGGGATGGGAGATTCCGGCATAGGCATTATACGAATCAGTGGAGATACAGCGTTACAGATTGTAGATCAGATATTTCAACCGGTGAATAAAAAGAAAACAATTTTAAATATGGATAGCTATACCGCTGCTTATGGAAAGATCATCTACGAAGATGAAATCTATGATGAAGCAGTTGCACTCGTCATGCGTGCCCCAAAGACATACACAACCGAAGATGTTGTGGAACTTGATTGTCATGGTGGTATCACCGTATTAAAACGTGTGTTAGATCTCGTGATCCGGCTTGGTGCAAGACCAGCTGAACCGGGTGAATTTACGAAGCGTGCATTCTTAGGTGGACGGATTGATATGTCACAGGCAGAATCTGTCATGGATCTCATTCATGCCAAAAATGATATGGCAGCAAAATCATCCCTGCTTCAGCTTCGTGGTGAATTAAAGACTGTGATTACAGACTTGCGTGATACTTTACTTTATAACATCGCATATATTGAATCCGCCTTAGATGACCCTGAAAATTATTCATTAGATAACTTTCCACAGCAATTACACACCACTGTGGATAACATGTTGATAACTGTGAATCATTTACTGTCAACCAGTGAGAATGGACGTATTATCAAAGAGGGAATCCGTACAGTTATTGTTGGACGTCCAAATGCAGGTAAATCCTCTGTTTTGAACATGCTGTTAGGCGAGGAACGTGCGATTGTTACAGAGGTTGCCGGTACAACGAGAGATACGCTGGAGGAACTGGTCAATATCGATGGAATTACGCTAAATATCGTGGATACAGCGGGTATTCATGATACAGAAGATATCGTAGAAAAAATCGGTGTAACCAAGGCTATGACAACGATTTCTGACGCGGATCTGATTCTTTATATCGTGGATGGAACATGCGCTCTAAATGATGATGATTACCGTATTATGGACGCTTTACAGGGCAAAAAAGTCATCACTTTGATCAATAAAAACGATCAGAATCTGGTTGTGGATAAGTTGGGGATAACTTCAAAATTAGAGACTAAAATACTGGAAATATCAGCGAAAGAGGGCACTGGCAAAGAACAGCTTCACGACCTGTTGAAGTCCATGTTCTTCAATCAGGAGCTCACCTATAACGACGAACTTTACATTACCAACCTGCGCCACAAATCATTACTCTATGACACAAGAGAGAGCCTGAACAAGTCTTAGAAGTATCGACACGGGAATGGGAGAGGACTTCTTCACGATTGATCTGATGTCCGCCTACACATCGCTTGGCAAAATCATTGGAGAAGAACTTGAAGACGATCTCGTCAACAAAATATTCGCCGAATTCTGTATGGGTAAATAAAGGTCACTTATCTCGCAGAAGAAAATTATAATATAAAAAATAAATTCATAAGGAAAATAATAAAAATTCAATTATATTCTTAATATAAATTAATAATTGCAAAAAACAATCAATACTTGAATTCATATATTTCAATATGAATTCATTCTAATATACAATATGTTTGAATCCTAGAAGTTCTTAATGTTCTGTAATTAGACTAGCCATGTTTGAACACGATGTTCAAACAAGCCGCCACTGAGCCATGGATGGCGAATTGGCGGCGGTGGCGTATTATATCAATATATAAATCAGAACATTTAGAACTTCTTAGATTCAATACATTGTATATAGAATGAACCATATTGAAATATATGTTCAATTACTACTGTGTTTTGCAGTTATTTCAACACACTAAAAAAGGATACTCGTAAAAGAGTATCCTTTTCTTTTAACTTTAATTAAGCATTTTTCTTCAAGTAGATAACAACCTTACGATAAGGCTCTTCACCCTCACTTCTGGTAGCTACATATTTATCATTCTGAAGAGCAGAATGGATAATTCTTCTCTCATAAGGATTCATAGGCTCTAAAGTAAAAGGTCTTCTTGTTCTCTTAACCTTGAATGAAATATTCTTTGCAAGATTCTCGAGCGTATCCTTTCTTCTTGCACGATAATTTTCTGTATCGAGCTTGACACGGATATAAGATTCACTCTTCTTATTTACAAACAGACTGATCAGATACTGCAGAGAATCCAATGTCTGTCCACGCTTACCAATCAGAATACCCATATCCGGACCTTCCACGTCAATATCCATCGTTGCTTCTGCTTCATCGTAATCGATTGTAACCTTTGCTTCGATATCCATAGCCTTGAATAAGTTATCAAGGTATTCCTGAATATCATCTAAAAAGCTTTCCTTTTTCTTTGCCTTAATGACTGCCTGCTTTGCACCGATTCCAAGGAATCCTGAGGAACCCTTCTCGATTACCTCATAATCAAGCTCTGTGCTTGCACAACCGAACTCTGTAGATGCGAGTGTAATTGCCTCATCAACAGTCTTGGCCTTAAACTCTCTATATTCCATCTTAACTCCTAAATATTACTTATCCTTGTCATTGTTATAATTCTGCATGATATTTGCTTTGGAAGCAAGCGATCCTGCACGATATTTTGTTCCGGCATCATTGCCAGACTTCATTGTGTTAGAAGAATAACTCTTTAAACTTGCATTCTTTACGCCGTTTTCAACCTTTCTTTCATCTGAAGAGGAAGAAGATGCCTGTCCATAAGCAGCCTCCTGCATTTTCTC
>ENA-OQEN01000280-OQEN01000280.1-human-gut-metagenome-genome-assembly--contig:-NODE-280-length-22415-cov-2.899497_pt1 | contig 22415 bp, 27 predicted proteins | sample MGYA00242791_ERZ504627 | MGnify/ENA primary metagenome ERZ504627 (study PRJEB26092, sample SAMD00036316) | human gut metagenome | host: Homo sapiens | study: EMG produced TPA metagenomics assembly of... | reverse complement strand
GTGTGGCCGAAAATGCTGAAAATCTTGACCGTTTTCATAGGTAACTGCAATTTTCATAATGAATTCTCCTTTACAATTTTTGCCTGATTTTTCTGTGTTGGCTCTCTGCATCCGGCAGCAGCGGCCGCAGTGGGCTGCTCCTGTCCTCCGCAGATGCGGTAGTTTCCCCCTGTGATGTGCAGTGGTTTCCCGTGGACAAGACACGCTGCGATCTTGCGCCGTGCGCTTTCGTAAATCTCCTGCACGGTAGAGCGTGAAATGTCCATCTGCGCGGCACACTGCTCGTGGGTTTGCTGCTCCAAGTCAACCAGCCGAATGACCTCGTATTCGTCCAGCGTCAGCAGGATCGGCTCGGTATTCTCGCACCCGTTGGGACAGAATGCATCGACCTGTGGTACGCCACAAATTCGACGGCACCGTGGCGGTCTTGGCATGGGCGCTTTCCTCCCTTTGTATTCGGTATATACCGATTATAGCACTTTGAGCAGAAAAAAGCAATTTTTTTCAAAAGCTGCTACATTTTCCGTCCTCATATGTGTACTGGCTGATATTCGGAGTCGAATGCTACATGTGAGCCTTGTTCGTAATGCCCACCGATCATGACCGTAGCGGCAGTCACAGCATCCACATGAAAGCGTTCCCGGTAATGCTTGTTCATCTTTTTCGGCGAGCCGGTATAGGTGAGCAGCCACTGCTTGCCCTTTCGGAGGCGTGCTTCCTTTCGCTCAATCTTTGTCATTTTCTTTGCCATTTGCGGAATCTCCTGGATTTTTTGCTGATGACTTTGGTTTGCGCTTCTTCGGTGCCGTCAGCTCATAGCTCAAAGAAAGCAGGTCTTTGATGGCATCATCCAGTTCTGGTTTGCCAAGCTGAATACTGAGCCATTTTTCCTTGTTCATGTGATAGGCCGGAAAATAGCCGTCCTGCCCACGAAGAGAGCCGATCAGCAGCGGATCACTTTTCACATTAAGGACATCAACGATGCCTGCTTCCGGCAGTCCCAACTTATCAGCAGATACTTCCAGAACTACACCATACCATTTATTATTGTCATTGTGCCGCAACACCGCATTCCAGTCATGCCAGGGGTATTCCGGCTCTGTGCCGTACTGCTGGCGTATCCATATAAATAATTCTTGTCGTGTCATCTCTTATAACAGCTCACTTGCATCTTAAACTTTCTCTACAATCGCGTTTACATACAAGTCCGTCATATTTTCGCTCAATATATTATTCCGAATACTTCTTGAAATTCTCTGCTTGTTCCAAAACCTCTTTGTAAACATCATCAATGGTTACCGGAGGATAATCAAACTCATCCAGAAGCAAAATCAGGTCAACTTGCAAATTTGCCTTAATATCATCACGGGTAGACCAGTCAGTGTACTTAGCTTTATCATCGACAATGACTTAATCCTTTTCGACAATTCAATCATCTTATCGTCCGGGTACTCGAACTCGTACTTCTTAGCAACCGCCTTGAGGATGTCATAGAATGCTTTTTCTTCATAGTCAATTCCCATGCCCTTGAAGGAATCTTTTTCCTTTTTAAGTTCTTCAAGGAGCTTCGCAAGCTGCTCTGCCACATCGTCAAGAACTTCGTTAGCGAAAGCTCATCACGACGGCGATTATTGTACTCATCAACAACCCGCTTGAGGCGGTCCGAGAACTCCATGCCCATAATGCGGTTGACTTTTTTATACTCATCAATCGCTTGAGAAAGAAGCCTCTGCAATACCTTAATTTTCGTGTTTGGAAGCTGGATTGCATTGATCTTATCCAGATACTCATCGCTGAAAATATCAACTGAGATATGCTTTCCGGTTTCAAACAGCTCCTCTATACCATCAGATTGAATTGCCCCCTCAAGAAGTTCACGGACGCGGGCATTCATTTGTGAAATGTCGGGGGCATCACCCTTAGTGAGTTTGAAAAGAATAGAACGCACAGCACAATAGAAGTGCAGATAGTCCTTCTCTCTATCGGAAATTGCATCGCTGGAACTGCATAGATTGAACGCTTGCTTCATACGCTTGACAGCAGCCATAAAGCGAGTTTCCAAATCTTCCGTAAGCTGGACATACTCAACAGCACGGTTGAGGCAAGCAAGCTGCTCTTTCGGTGATCCGTTGAAGTAATCCGTACTATTGAAGTTGTGGAACATCTGTGCCAAAACATCAAGCTGGTCTTTGACAATCGTGACAGACTGTTCGACACCTTCAAACTCATCGGTTTCAAAGTTGGTGTACTTCTTGAGGGCGAGATTCATGTTTTTCTTGATACCGATATAGTCCACAATCAAGCCCTTGTCCTTTCCGGTATAGACACGGTTGACACGGGAAATTGTCTGAATAAGGGTATGCTGCTGGATTGGCTTGTCGATGTAAATTGTGTCAAGTGCCGGTACATCAAAGCCAGTCAGCCACATATCAACGACAATTGCAATTTTGAAGTTGGATTTAACGTTCTTAAACTGGCGGTCAAACTCCTTGCGATCATCCTTCGTTCCCAGCATTTCATAAAGCTCTGGCTCGTCATCTTTATTTCGCGTCATGATGAGCTTGATCTTCTCGATGGGCTTGAGTTCCTTTTTCTCTTTTCCGTCAGTTGAACCCCGTCAGGGCAAACCTTTTTCTCTGCCCATTCCGGTCTCATTCCAACTATAATCTGATAAAAAGCGTATGCAATCTTGCGATTAGAGCAGACAAACATTGCTTTTCCTGCGACCGTAGCTCCTTCGGCAACGCGGGTCTCATAGTGGTTAATGAAGTCCTCCGCAACTGCATGAAGTCGGTCAGGATCACCGATGATCGCATCAATATGAGCAACCGCCTTCTGGCTTTCCTCAATCTGATGCTCATTTGCACCTTCAACAGCACAACGGTCATAATAATCTTCAATTTCCCGAACCTTTGCCTGATCAAGAGTAACCCGTGCAGCGCGTCCGTCGTAGACAAGGTTGACTGTGATACCGTCTTTGACCGCCTCTGTCATTGTGTAGGCATCGACAACTGGACCGAAGACTTCAATCGTACCATCCACGGGCGTACCGGTGAAACCGACATAGGTTGCATTAGGTAGAGAGTCATGTAGGTATTCGCAAACCCATAGGTTCGCTCTACACCTTCAGCAGTGACCTTGACTTTTTGATCGAGGTTTATCTGACTACGGTGCGCCTCATCGGATATGCAGATCACATTTGCTCTATCGGTCAGAAGCTCCAAGTCCTCGGTGAACTTCTGGATAGTGGTCATGTACACACCGCCGCTTGTTCTGCCTTGAAGTTCCTGACGCAGTTTTTCGCGGGAATCAATGCTCACAACGGTTTCGTCACCAATGTACTTTTTGGATGCTACAAACTGTTTTGAAAGCTGGTCATCCAAATCAGTTCGGTCGGTAATAATCAGGATTGTAGGGCTATGGAAGAAGGTACTCTTCATAAGCATTCTGGTGAGGAAGAGCATGGTGTAGCTTTTTCCGCAGCCTGTCGCACCAAAGTAAGTGCCGCCCTTGCCGTCCCCTTCCGGTCTGAGATGCGCCTTGATATTCTCAAACAGCTTGACCGCAGCAAAATACTGAGGATATCGGCAAACAATCTTAAGATCTTTATCTGAGCTATCAGGGAAATAGACAAAATCCTTGATAACCGCCAAGAGCCGTTCTTTGCGGAATAGTCCACTCACCATAGTTACAAGGGAATTGATGCCATCCAATTCCTTATCGTCAGCCTCAATCTTTCTCCACGCATAGAAAAAGTCATACGGAGAAAAGAAGGAACCGTATTTATTATTTGCACCATCGCTTATGACGATGAAGGCATTATACTTGAATAGTTCAGGAATATCACGGCGATAACGCACGGTGAGCTGAGTATAGGCGTCCATGATCGTTGTATTTTCTTTGACTGCGCTCTTGAACTCAAGCACAACAACAGGAATACCATTGATGAAGACAATCCCGTCAGGTATGCGTAGCTGGTTGTTGATGCCTTCAATTTCAAATTGATTGACGATCTTGAACACGTTTTTCTCCGGCTCATCGAAGTCGATCAGCTCAATATAAAGGTCCTTCTTTGTGTGATCCTCGCGGTTGAAGATGAAGCCGTCACAAATCATTTTGCAGACAGCTTTGTTTGCCTCGTAGATCGTGCCGGAAATAGACCTCAGGCGAAGGATGATGCTATCAGCTTCACTTGGGGTAAGCCCTTCTGTGGCATACCTATTCAAGAGGTACTTCCGCAGATCGTCGATAAGCAGAACCTCAGAGCGTTCACGATGAATCTGCTCACCATTCAAATAGATATATCCTTCATCCTGAAACAACTCCATAATGGACATTTCAAGAGAATGCTCATTGAAGTTCGCCATTATCATTTCCCCCTAACCGCCTCTGCATTTCTGCTTCAAAGGCTTTTTCTCTTTGCTGGAAGTCATACTCCTGATACTTCAATCCCAAACGTGTCAGCATGAGTGTACCTTCCCAGTCATCAATGTTCGAGTATTGCGTTGCATGGTTTACGTCAGTGAGAACGCCGAGAATCAGACCCGTACAATCGAGTGCAAAGTCTATCATTTCCTGCACATCCGGATATAAAATAGGATGACGGTCTGTCAGGTTTTCATTGCTCAATATACGCTGTTCATCGTTGTGGGCATAGAGCTTATTCCGTTGCATTCGGATGTTCTCTCTTTTTTTTCTTAGCGCGCAGAACCGTTTCTGATACAAGGCTAAAAACTCAGGAAAAGTCAAATCAACCTGAACAGGGATAGTTTCAGCATCTGGAGCATCAAATATAGCAAAAAGATGTCTGCTCATCTCGACATGTTCCTTAAAAAAGAGTTCCTCCTGTGGTTTTAGCTGGTGCTGATATGGGATTTGATAGGAATACGTTGTCCCCTCATGTTCCACGGTCATTGTTTCTCTGTACTCAGGAAATAGGTCTTGGTTTTCCGCGCATTTTGCAAGGAGGGTTCCAATGGACACGACTCCATTTGAGCTATCATACAGTTTGGCAATCTCCATAAAGCAGGCTTTCATCAAAGCTCCGTGGATCGTTTGATAGAACGCTGGTGACAACTTCATTTCTTCCGCGTATTCACGCTGGTTCTTTCGATACTGCTGCAAGATGAGGTAATAGGCTTTTGCGTCAAAAGCTCCTTGATGAAGCTCTTCGGCAATTTTGATCAGCGTATCCTTATCCATTTTTATCCCTCCCTTCGTAGATAAATGATAATTTAGCGGCTTGATAACAGAGTCAATAAAGCATTTTGCAAGTCAAGAAGCTGTTGTATTTCATTGGTATTTGCAAGAATTTGAGTAAAAAGAGGTTTTACGCGCTTTTCAAATAGAATTGCGTCTTTCAAATTAGGTTCAAATACTTTTTCCATTTCAAAATCTCGTGTTACCAATGCACTAAAAACAGCTCCCGATGCTTTTTTCTTCATTGTTGCTATTACATATCGGGTAAAAGAGAATACGAATAAAGCTGGGAAGTCATTCTTTCCCTTCAAAGCATAACACGATTGATTCATCGCCATAGGTACACCTGCTAAAGCTAAATTACCGACAGTTCCACGACAGGTAACGAATGTTGTATATGGTGGATATAATCGACTTGAGCAGTTGTTTAACCCCTCATTGGTCAAATGCTTTTCGGTACCAATACAAAATGGAGAATGTGAAATATCTTTAGGCGTAAAGAAAAGAATCTTACCGTTCCAAAAACTATCTTCATCTGTCTTAGGAGTTCCACCACCCATAAGTTGTACAATATCCGTGAAAGATATTGTGGCAGCCGGATTATTTTCTAAGAACACCTTGAAGAAAATTGTATCAGTGATGTCTATTAAATTATCATTTTCCGCTCTCTTCAAAGCAATGCGGTCGGTAATTGCACGGTAGGACTCGACGATCTCACATTGTCTCGCATAGGAGGGAACAGGGAGCTTTATACGGCAAAGATCTTCCCATGTAATTCCGCCTCGAACACTGCCGTCCGTCATGAACCAGCACTCACGGTCAAACTCCGGTCTACGAAACCACATCATCAAATACTCTTCATTTAAGACATCGCGGTCAATAATCTCAAACATGAAATACGCCGGAGAAACTATTGCGGGGCTGTCTTTCTCATAGAGCGCAATCGGAAGACGTTCATCGCGCCCAACGTGCATTGGGTTACAGGCAAACAATCCCTTGCTGATTAGCTTATACCGGCTCAAATCTGTGCCAATTACATTTGCGACGGAAGGCATAAACTCTTTGTCGATGCTTATGCCAAGAACAGTGCTGGTGACTTCCTCAGAGTTCCGATAATCAACAAGCTGAATATGTTTACCAATGGGTTCATAATTCGATTTCATAGCCCAGCTCCTTAAACACGGTCAACAGGTCAGCCTTCGACTTCTCTTCTGCAACAAGCAGATCACGAAGCTCATTTTGCAGTGTCTTCATTTTCGTATCAAAGTCGATGTTCTCATCACGGTTTACAAACTCGATGTAACGGCTCGGAACAAGGGTAAAGCCCTTTTCTGCAACCTCATCGAAGGATGCGCTGTAACAAAATTCAGGCACATTCTGATAAGTTTCTTCATAACCTTCCTGCTGCCATGCGTGGTAGACGCTCGTGACCTTCGCACGGTCTTCTTCTGTCAGTTCAATGTACTTCTTTTCATAGGGGCTTCCCATTTGCCGCAAGTCCATGAAAAGGATCTCACGCTCACGGTTACGGAAGCGTTTTACCTCACCGTTTTCTTCAACCACACGAGCCTTTTTATTCTTATTCAGAATCCAAAGCGTGACGCTGATGTCGGTGGTATAGAAGAGGTTGCGGGGAAGGATGATGATTGCTTCGACGAGATTGTTCTCGATGAGCTGACGGCGGATTTTTAACTCTGTACCGTCGTCAGATAGTGCGCCGTTTGCAAGCAGGAAACCGGCAACGCCGTTCTGAGAGAGCTTTGAAACGATATTCAGAATCCAGCCATAGTTCGCGTTACTCGTGGGCGGAACTTCATAGCCGTCCCAGCGCGGATCATCAATCAGCTCATTATCACCACGCCATTCTTTCTGATTAAAAGGCGGGTTTGCCATAATGTAATCTGCCTTGAGGTCCTTGTGCTGGTCATTGGTGAATGTGTTCGCTGCCATTTCTCCGAGGTTTGCAGAGATGCCGCGAATAGCCAGATTCATTTTGCACAGCTTGTACGTCGTGTTTGTATATTCCTGACCATAGATAGAGACCTTCTTCTTGTTGCCGTGATGTGCCTCCACGAACTTCATTGACTGCACGAACATACCGCCAGAACCGCAGCAAGGTCATAGAGAATACCGTCATACGGCTCGATCATTTCCGCAATCAAATTGACAATGCACTTCGGCGTATAGAACTCGCCCTTGCCTTTGCCTTCCGCAAGTGCAAACTTGCTCAGGAAGTATTCGTAAATCCGCCCGATAATGTCATTCTCTTTATCGCCCGTGTTGATCTTATCAATCTCGTCCAGCAGTGATGCCAGCTTTGCTGTGTCGATGTGAAGACGTGAGTAGTAGTTGTCCGGCAGTGCGCCTTTCAGTGCGGGATTCGCTTTCTCAATCGTATAGAGAGCGGTGTCAATTTTTAACGCAATGTCATCCTGTTTCGCATTCTCCATGATGAAAGACCAACGGCTGATCTCAGGCAGGAAGAACACGTTGTCCTTCGTATAGAAGGCAACATTGTCAACAAACTTCTCACCGTATTTTTCAGAAATAGCTTTCCTTTGTGCCTCAAACTTATCACTGGCAAACTTCAAGAAGAAAAGACTGAGAACGACGTGTTTGTATTCTGCTGGCTCAACAGAACCACGGAGTTATCTGCGGACTTCCACAGAGCTTCCTCCATAGAAATTTCTTTCTTAGGTTTAGATGCAGCTCGCGCCATATTGATTTCTCCAATTCATTTTAATATATCTCGCATTCATATACACTACTTTGTAAATATCAGTTTGCGAGGTTTTTGCATAATAATCCAGTTAATATTATAGACTTATCAGCGAACAAAGTCAATTTAGAACCACTCTTCTGCAAGCAGGGCTTTCGTGACACGAAAGCGATTTTCTGCTTGTTGGGGAAACTCCCCAATCCCCATAGAACGCTGCCTGCGGCATCGAGCTGCGCATCCGTTCCGGATGCTTTAACGGCAGTTCCTGCCAAAGAAAAAAAGCCCGGTGCAGCATGAGCATAACACTCACACTGCACCGGGCTTTCCATCATCTGCTATTCTATCTATTTTCTTCTTCCTGCCGCACTTCCTGCTCATGCAGTTGCTCTTTCTTCTGTTCGTCCTCTTTCAGGATTTCCTGCACGATTTTCTGTGCCACAAGCCAATCCTGCATTTCCGATTTGGTCTTGCGGTACTCTGCATAGGAGCTTTTCTTTCGTTCCAGAAGCATCGCATACTCTGTGTTCAGCTCGCTGATGCGCGGGAGCTTTTTGTCAGAACCGTTCTCTTTCTTATAGGCATCAAACGCCTTTTTTGCTGCGCTGCGCAAGGCCAGCATATCCCGATGGGCTTCATAGAACTCCCGGTCGTAGCCGGATGCTTTATACGCAGCAAAAACATCTTTTGTCTTGGCATAATTGATCAGATGCTTCCGCAGCACTGACACTTCCGACATCCGTGCCTCATCTGCTTTTACAGATTCCAGCAGCGCATCACATTTTTCAGAAATTCCATCTGCCTTTTCTTTCAGCTCTGCATAGTTCTTGATTCCATGCTCTTCCATGAACATCATAGCTTTTGCCATCTGCTTCAGATTAAAGACTTTCGCCCAACGCGCATATCCCGCGCCTTTGCCCGCCTGCATTTTGGCACGGACATCAATCAGGAACGACAGCTCTGCCTTTTGATGCACCTGTGCTGACCGTGCGTTTGTACGATTTTTCTCTGCAAATTTGCTTTTATGAACCGCATTTCCGGCAATCACTTCGCAGAGTTCTTCGACCGAATATCCTTTGCCAAGAGAGCGGAAACGAGCAAATCTGGCGTGGCCTTTTCCCCGCAGGGCAGGCTGTTTTCCATCTTTATACTCGTATCCGGCCTCCTGCAAAATTTCAATCAGTTCCCGAAAGTCTTTTGGATTTCTTGCCAATGCTGCATCAATGGCCTCGCAGATTTCATCCCGCTGCGATTTTTTCTCCGGGTATTCCGTTCTCCTCTGCCGCTCTCCATAGGGCTTCCGGATAATGACCGACAACCGGTGTTCCAGACAGACGATATCACTGAGCCTTGCCAGTGCAAGACCGGATAAGCGAAAATCTCGGAATTTTCTGGTGCTGTCTAATGTAGTCGAATTAAAAATAATGTGGTTATGAATGTGTGCACGATCAACATGGGTAGCCACGATAAAGGCATGTTTTCCCTTAGTAAAGCGCATGGCCGTCTCATATCCAACCTTGTTCGCCTCCTCCGGCGTGATTTCTCCGGGCTTAAAGGATTGCCGAATCTGATATGCAATCACATCATGCGCCTGGGTTCTACCCGTGATATGCTCATACTGCCGTTTGGAGAGCAGAAATTCTTCATCACAGGTCTTTGCGTCACAGGCATACGCGCTGATATATTTTCCATCTTCCGTCTTTGCTGCATTCTCAGTATAATCAGTACGGTCAGCCAGACACTGCGCCACCGTCTTTCCTTTATTAATATGCAGCGCAATTAGTCTTGTAGCCGCCATTTTCATATTTCTCCATCTAAAAAGAGCTACCCGAAGGCAGCTCTTACCAATCTACTATTCTCATTTTAACATCCGTTCCCGGTCATAAGCTCCCTGCAAATAAACGGCCTGCTTGATGATTTCTTCCATATCGAAATAGACACACATAATGCTTTCGTACAGCTTCCACACATTAGATTCGCTGCCGCCCACCATTTCCATCAGCTGGTCTTCCATCTTCGATTGCTCAGACTGTTTTTCCTGATAAGCAGTCTCTTCCACAAAATGATTCTCTCCATCTGTTTCCTCGTACCGTAAATCATAATAATCTTTCATAAACTGAATATCCATCTAATCCCTCCTGAACTCAAATTGTCAAAACATCCTCTACACACTCGCACAGCCGTTCCATTAGTTCCATGATGCCGCCCGCTCCAACCGCAGCTGCGAACAGTCCCATCTCAATCAGGGTCAGCAGGAACACATCCGTCCAGCTCGCCCGAACCACAGAATAAATGCCGCAGCCAAGAACGAAAAGCATAACCGGCGAAAGTACCACAGGGATAGCTGCATCAGCAGATTCCAGATAAAGCACAGAAATCGCAGCAGAAACGCAACCGGCAGCAACAGGATTTTCAGCACCAGCTTCAACAAAAAACATACGATCTTCATGGATTTCACCCCTTCGTTTTTCTTTTCATCTTCATTTTATCGTACCCGCTTGTCAAACACCACGATGTCAACAGGAAGACCTGCAAAAAATATGTAATGACACAGACTGTTTCATCTGTGCCATGTGCAATAGAAGTTCCGCACGTTTGCGCCGTCATCGAATACCAGAAAGCCTCTTTAAGATCAGCTTTTGCATCTCCCAGAGTTCATCCAGTCGCTTCTGCAAATCCCGGATATCCTCCGCATAGATGCTTCCAGATTCATTGGCGCGTTTTGCGTACTGGTTCAGGTTGTTGCTGCATCGGCGAAGAAGTGTGGATACCTGCGCCACATCCGACAAATCAAGATTTACGCAGTACCCGTCCATCGCCATTTTTCTCATATAGCACCGGTATTCCGAATCCCCAATTCTTTCTGCTTTTCACGAATCCTCGCCAGCTCTTCCGGGTTTACCCGGACATTGATCCAGTGTTCCCGAACACTCATAGTGCCACCTCCTCATCATTTCGATGTGTCATCGGCGGAATGCGCCCTGCACGGTCACGCAGCTCTGCCAGGACAGACGGCTTTTCCGTTGTTCTCTCACGGTCTGGATCATCATTTTCACGGTCATCCATATTCAGCAGTGCGTCCAGTTCTGCCAGTCTTGCACTCTTTTCCGCCAGTTCTGCCTCCTGGGGGAACGGCTTTCCAAGCTCGGCCTGCGCAGCTTCCTGCTGGCTCCTAAGATTGTCCAGCTGCTGTTCCGCCTTCTCCAGCCTTGCAGGAATCCCGGCAAGAGCATTATCCAAACGCTGGATATTGCCCGCAGCACTGGTGCCGATGGGCACCCGGTGGGTCATCTCGCCTTTCAGCAGCACCAGATACTCTTTCTGGAAGCTGTCATATGACAACTCCATCTTGAAACCGCGATAGCTGCCAAGCGGCACCGGCTCCAAACTCTGATTGGCTTTACAGACCACAAGAATTGCTTCACCGGCCTCGGCTTTTTCAGTAAATTGTGTGCCATTCACCTCCATACCGCAGAACTCCTCTTCCGGCAGCGGATGTGCCGCCACCGTCCGAATATCCGACTGAAAGCCCTTGATGAACCCTTGCGTTTTCTCAATCTCCGCAGGGAAATATTTCATCAATTTATCTTCCAATCGGTACTGCTGGCTCTGATGATCCGCCTTCAATACTTTCAGCCTTGCAACATCTACATCCAAGTCCATTTTCTCCTTGATTTGCGGGTCTCCGGCACAAAGTGCCTTGATCTCTGCATAGGAAAGAGCCTGCTCATCTACATCATCACAGGAACGTACCGGAGATTTGCTGGTCATGATCTGGCTGATAAATTTCTGCTTATTCTCCAGTGTCTGATAGAGGTAGGCATCAAAAGTTCCTTCCGTCACATACTGATAAACCTGCACTTCTTTGTTTCGGTTTCCCTGACGATGATACGACCATTTCGCTGGGTCATATCCGCAGGCCGCCAGCCACATCCAGATGATGCACGGCCACCAGCCTGTCCTGCACGTTCGTGCCTGCACCCATCTTCTGTGTCGAACCTAACAATACCCGTACCTGTCCGGTACGCACTTTGGCAAACAAATCTTTCTTTTTTGCCTCAGTATCGGCATCATGAATAAATGCGATTTCTTCTTCCGGCACACCGGACTGAATTAGTTTGGCGCGGATATCCTCATAGACATTGAAGGTTCCATCGTTCTTCGGCGTGCTGAGGTCGCAGAACAGCAACTGGGTCAGCTTATCCGACTGTCCTTCCTCATAAATCCGAAGCACATTCCGCACACAGGCGTTGAGCTTGCTATTTGGGTCATCCGGCAGGAGCGGATTCATCAATCGCTGATCCAGTCCCAGCTTTCTGCCATCCGATGTGATTTTCAGCATGTTATCGACCGACGGGTCTACCACACCGGAATGCACAGCCGCCGCCCGTTCCGAAAGCTCCGCCACCATCGCCTGCTGATGCTCCGAAGGCTGCACCACCACGGTTTCAAATTTTGCCTCCGGCACCGGTAGATGCAGCTGATCGGAAGTCTTGATATCTGCCACTTCCTTGAACATATTCATCAGCTCCGGCAGGTTGAAGAATTTTGCAAATCTTGTTCTTGCCCGGTATCCGGTTCCTTCCGGTGCCAGCTCAATGGCTGTGGTGGTCTCACCAAAGGTAGAAGCCCAGCTGTCGAAATGGGTCAGCCCTTTCTGCTGCAACGTGCCGTACTGGAGATACCGCATCATGGTGTAAAGCTCCGTCATGCTGTTGCTAACCGGGGTGCCGGTCGCAAAAATGATGCCGCGCCCGCCTGTCAACTCGTCCATATATTGACACTTCATAAACATATCCGAAGATTTCTGCGCTTCCGATGTGGACAAGCCTGCAACATTGCGCATTTTTGTGTAGAGGAACAGATTCTTAAAGGCATGTGCTTCGTCTACAAACAGTCGGTCTACGCCCAGTTGCTCAAAGGTAATCACATCGTCTTTTCGGTCGGTTGCCCGAAGTTTCTCCAATCTCGCCTCCAATCCTTTCCGGGTCTTTTCCATCTGTTTGATGGAGAAACGTTCGCCATTCTGGGATTTCATCTCAGCAATGGCGTTTTCGATTTCATCAATCTGGGCAGTCAAAATCCGCTCCTGCCGTTCTGCGGACACCGGAATTTTCTCAAACTGGGAATGCCCGATGATGACTGCATCGTAATCACCAGTAGCAATTCGTGCGCAGAACTTCTTTCTGCGGGCAGTTTCAAAGTCCTTTTTGCTTGCCACCAGCAATTTTGCACTCGGATACAGACGCAGAAACTCGTTTGCCCACTGAAGGGTCAAATGATTCGGAACGACAAACATGGATTTCTGGCACAGTCCCAGCCGTTTTGCCTCCATAGCAGAAGCGGCCATCTCGAAAGTCTTACCGGCACCCACTTCGTGGGCCAGCAGCGTATTGCCGCCGTACAGCACATGAGCAATGGCATTCTGCTGGTGTTCCCGCAGCCGGATTTCCGGATTCATGCCGCCAAAGCGGATATGAGAACCATCATACTCACGGGGACGAGTGCTGTTGAACAGCTCGTTATACTTTTCCACAAGTTCCGCGCGGCGATAAGGGTCTTTCCACACCCAGTTCTGGAACGCATCCTTAATGGCCTGCTGTTTCTGCTGGGCGAGGGTGGTCTCCTTTTTATTCAGAACCCGCTTCTGCTTGCCGTCTGCATCCTCCACGGTATCGTAAATACGAATATCCCGCAGATTCAGCGTATCCTCCAGAATTCGGTAGGCATTGGCACGGCTGGTGCCGTAGGTCATATAGCATGAACATCATTCCGGCTCGGTGTACTCTTGCCGGTAATTTGCCATTCTGCCGTCATGGGAGAGAATTTCACTTCAATATTTCTGCGCAGATAGAACGGCGGTTCAAAGGTTTCTTCCATAAACTGCTGGATATAATCCCGATTGACCCATGTGGCACCAAGGCGCACATCAATCTCCGACGCATCCAGGTCTTTCGGCTGTGCTTTCTTCAAATATTCCGTGTTTACCGCAAAGGCAGGGTCAGAAGCCGCAGCCAGTTCTGCCACGCGGAGTTTTTCCCGGACATTGCCGGACAGATATTCATCAGCCGCCACCCAGCCGGTTTCCTCGCCGCCCTGCGTCATCGGGTCTTTGAAAATGACACCATGCAGTTCCTGCTGGATTTTTTCAAATTCTCCCGGTGTACCTAAAAGCTCCGACATATAGGGAAAATCCACTTTGCCGCGCTCTCCGATGGAGATTGCCAGAGCCTCTGCCGGAGTATCTACGCTGGTAACAGCCCGTTCCGGTCGAATCGTCCGTTTGGTGAACATATCCGCCTTGGATTCCAGCCTGCCGTTTTCATCTACATTTTCCAGAGAGCAGAGCAGATAATAAGACGAATCTTCTGAAAAAGCCTGCGCATTTGCACGGGAGTTGATAAGCCCATACTGATCGGCGAATCGGTCATAGGCTACATTCAGTTCCCGCTGTTTCTGGGCAATCGCGTCCTCCGGATAATCGTTCAGCTGATAGTCGATCAGTTCCTGCACAATGGTACGAAGCTCCACCATGCCCTTGATCCTGCCGGTGGCTGTCGCAGAAAGGTCAGCCTTTCGCATGATGCTGTTCTCACGGAAGTAGACATCCCCATCCACCACCGCATAGGAGAAGTTCTTTACATTGGGGTCTGCCGGAATGGTTTCGCCCTGCAAGGACAGTTCTTCCTCCGGTGCCAGCTCCTGCGCTTCATAGTGACCGCCGATATGCTGCACAGCCTCATGCAGCTGGTCTCCCAGATCCTCATCCGGAATCGGAATGACCGTACATTCTTCCTTGCCGTACTGGGTACTTTCCGTTGTAATCTCACCCAGCACCATTTCCGGGTGGTCAACAAAATAGCTGTTGAGGGTAATACCCTCCGATATCAGCCCCAGATGCACCCAATCCGGTTCGATATCAATTGGATGGTCTCTCTTTTGCAGAAAAATGATATCCGACACTACATCTGTACCGGCATTGGCACGGAATGCGTTGTTAGGAAGTCGAATGGCTCCCAGCAGTTCTGCCCGTTGCGCCAGATACTTCGCGCGTCCGGATTCTTGGAATCCATCGTGTAGCGGCTGGTAACAAAGGCCACGATGCCACCGGGACGAACCTGATCCAATGCCTTGGCAAAGAAATAGTTGTGAATAGAAAATCCGAGTTTATCATAGGGCTTATCGCTGACACGGTAGTTGCCAAAGGGCACATTGCCCACGGCCAGATCATAGAAGTCGCGCCGGTCGGTGGTTTCAAAGCCTGCCACCTTGATTTCTGCCTGCGGATACAATTTCTGCGCAATGCGCCCGGTGATGGAATCCAGTTCCACACCATACAGTCTGCTTCCCTGCATGGAATCCGGCAGCATACCGAAGAAGTTGCCGACACCCATCGACGGTTCCAGAATATTGCCTTTCTCAAATCCCATACCGTCCAATGCCTCATAGATTGCACGGATCACGGTAGGGCTGGTGTAATGCGCATTCAGAGTCGAAGCCCTGGCTGCGGCATATTCTTCTTCCGTAAGAGCTGCTTTCAGCTCCTTATATTCGCCTGTCCAGGCAGTTTTCTCTGCGTCAAAGGCATCTGCCAGCCCACCCCAGCCGACATAATTGGCCAGCGTTTCCTGTTCCTCCGGTGTCGCATCCCTATGCTGATTTTCTAAGGCTTTCAGCGTGTAGATGGCATCCATGTTGGCACGGAATTTCTGCTTAGGACTGCCTTCGCCGAGGTGAAAGCTGTTGATGCGGTAGTTCTCCGCATGTTTTGCTTCATGCCCTGCCCGGAACGCTTCTTCTTTTCCAGAATTCAGATCAACCACCAGATTATGCAGGTGAACATTTTCCTCATGCTCCAAAAGTCTTGCCAGATTCTCCTTGCTTTCCGAGCGGAAGATCGGATACACGGAATCCGGGTCCCGAAGCTCCACATCAAAAAGCCCGACTTTTTCAATCGTAAATGCCTTTCCGTCCAGATACAGCGTATCGCCGACACGATAATCTGGCTGCACCGGAGCTGCCGGTTCTGGCTGCACAGTTGCAGGCTCTTTTTCAGCCTCCATATTCCTGCCGCGAATCTCCTGCAACGCCTCTGACGCACTCACATAATCGGCAAATGTCTGCACTTTTCCGTCCGAATATCCGTAATACTCTTCTTTAACATAATCCCAGATGGTAAACGCATCCTTAGAATCCGGGAAGTTCTCGCCGGTCATCGTGACAACAAATCGTTCATCCGGTGCATATCCTGACTCTCTGGCAAGTTCTCTGGCGTGTTCCTGCATTTCCAGCACCAGAGGATCTGTCTCTGCGTGAGCCGATTCCGGTGCTTCTTCGGATTCCATATCCGAAAATGGAATGTCCTGCTGCAAATTCTGCTTGCTCTGTTCAACATAGAGCCAGTCTTTTGCTTCTCGTTCCTGAACTTTTTCAATCAGTTGCTGGCGGTAAGTCTCTGCCTCCCATTCGCTGGTAAACTCTTCGCTAACACCATCCGGTTCCACATGAATGCCGTCCTGAATATCATCCCAAACCGCATAGCCATCGTCTGTCTCCATCACGGTAAAACGCTGGGGTGCTGCCAACTCGCTCCGGGCATAGACATCCGCAGCCGTATTCAGCATATTGTCCACATGCTCATTTCCGGTATCGTAGTGTTCCGGTGGCGTTGGCGGAAATACATGGGCGGCAGTCGGCATAGGAAGCGGCGCGCCATATTCCTGCTCCAGCTTCCGATACTCTTCCATTTCCAGTGCGGTAAGATATTGACCATTTACCACAAGCCGGTCTAACCGCTTATCCACCGCCGACCATGTGAGTCGCACTTCCCGATCATGGCCATAATTGCGAAGCAGAATACCTTTTCCGTCATAATCTGCAAAACCACGACTGCCATCCATAAAGGTATAGCTGTGACCGCCAAGACCGTATTCCGCTTTCAGAAATGCAGCTCGTTCTTTCGCGTCCCCTTGCTGCTGATACAGCGCATAAATACGGATTTTTCCGCCCTCAAAATTAGAACCTGCTCGCAACATCCGGTCGATTTCATCCTCAGAAATGACAAAAGCGGAGGGCTTTTCGCTCTCCGCTTCTCTGGCTGCATTTTCTGCCGCCGCATCAATTTTCTGAATCTGCTCTGCCTCGGACTGAAACAGGCTCATAAAGTTTAGCTGTTGATAAGTTCCGTCAGAATGACTTCCTCTGCCTGCGCTTTCAGCATGTTCATGTGCTGCACCCAGGCCATTTGGTTCGATTTCTTGTCCGGTGCCGGATTCGCTTTCAGAAGCTCCGCCATCATCTGCTCCATCCGTGCGGTCGCGGTCTCCTGAATCTCCACAGGTGCGGATACAGCTTCTCGGTTAGGATCAGGTGATTGTACAGCAGCGTGTTGTTCTCCTGCAGGAACGCTCTGCGCATCCTCCGTACTTGCCCAAGGCTTCTGTTCCTGCACCGACAGCTGGATATCCGGAATCAGGTAATCGCCGTTCTTCGTGTAATTCAGCTCCATCATAGTTTTGGCTCCTTTCTGCCTGCTTGTCTTTTTCATAGGTTCGGATCGTGCGTTCAATTTCCCGGAAGATCTGGCTGGACATTTCGCTGACCGCAGTTCCCAGCACATTGGCGGCAGCCTGCGTATTAAAATCAAAAATATCCAGAAAATCCTCGTGCTCAAAATAGTCATCTGCATTGCCCACCGTCCGGGTAAAGACGGAATATGCGATGCTGACAGCGGCAGCTCTCTTAAAGGAAGCTCCGATGTTGAGTTCATCATATCCTTCCAGATAGGAATCTGCAACGATGTCACTGATCTGCCTGCGATTTTCCTCCCAGTAATCCCTTGCAAGGCGTTCTGCCGTTTCCATGATATGATTTTCCAGAGACCCAGCACCGGCAGGAACATCAAATGCTACATCCAGTGCGCGAATGATTGACTGCTCATGCTCCGCCTTCATTTTCCAGAGCTGTACCGGTCGGGAATTCTTCCGTTCTCCGGTATCTGCCACATCAAATACATACCGCAGTTTCGGCTGCTCGCCGCGCATGTCCAAAAGAGCAATGCCCTTGGAGCCACGCTTCACATAGCGGTTCATCCGATCATTCCAGAGATCGTACTCTGCACAGGCCGTCGCTTCTGGCCTCTGCTTATAGATCATCAGCTGCTCCGCAAAGGGATACTTATAAAGCCGCGCGGATGTGGTCAGAAACGCTGTCCACTGTTCTTTGCTGCCAGTGATCTGTGCCGCAGCTTCCTGCGCCATCTGCATATAATAAGCCGTTTTCGTCATCATCTGTCTTTTTCCTCCTCTCCTTTATTCGTCCGGATACAAATCCAGTGCCTCATATTCTGCATCCGTCATCTCTGCCAGTTTTGCAAGCAGCGAGGCCGTCCACCTGCGCAGGTTTCTGTCTCTGCCCGTCAGACTTTTTGCATCTTTTGAAGCTCTTCGATCAGCTGTCCGTGTGCCAGGGCTGTAAAGCATCATGAGCATCCATTCGTCATCCGTAAAACGCATTTATAACTCCTTTTCTTCGCAGCACCTGCGAGGCGGCGCAGGCGGCACAGCTCCTGCTTTTCCTTCAGCTGATCCAGAACCGATGCTTTCTCCACCGGTTCTTCCTTCTTTCCGTTATTGATTACGCCGTCAATCATGCCGTAATCGTCCTCCATCGCCATTTCTGCGGCTTTCAGGTAGTTCTCCGGTTTCAAAAATCCGGGCAGTTCCTGGAAGCCGATGGAATCCACATAGTGACAGCTTACAACACCATTCTGCCGTAAAGCCACGATGTCAGACACAGAAAGACTATGACCAGTAAAATCATCAGGGCGGGAAATATTGAATTTCGCATACAGTTCCTCCAACATCGTATTCTGATCCTTGTAGGGAAGAAGCGGAGCCGTATAAACCACCTCATAATGGTCAATATCCGGTTCCAGCCCCATCCGTTCCAGTTCGCGCATAGACGAAAAGCGTTCATATACCGTATCCTCGCTGCGGCGAAGCTGCAAAATCGCATACTGGTCGGTAGTACTGTCGAGAAATGCCATCATTCTTTCGTCCGGTGCCTGCGTTCCATGCACTTCATCCCATTTTTCAATTCTTGCCATCGTTCATTTCTCCCTTCTCCATAAACGGCAGGCCGTTTTCCTTTGCTTCCTGCCGCTGCTGTTCCCGCCGCTTTTCACTATAAGGCGGTCGGATACCGACGCAGCGTTTCGGAATCGTAAAAGTGACCGACCCATGCTCCGGTGCTCCAAAACAAACTGCTCCGGATACTGTTTTCGCAGTTCCCGAAGCTTCTTAATCAGGCGGCTGTCATGGGTATAAATGCTGGCGGTATCCAGTTCATTATCAAAATTGATGACGGTTTCCTGCTCCGCCTTCGTAAGCTTGTATTTCATCGCTCTGCCTCCTTCGCCTTGGCAGCTTTCACCGGCGTATCCGTTCTGGAAGACAAATCCGAGAGTTTACCCAGCACAGATTCCCGTCTGCTGATTTCCGCTTCCTCTGCACGATCACAAAGTTCATCATAGTCAATCCGAGTCATGGTACGTCCACCGAACCCATAATCCGAAAGAATCTGGTCTCTGGCTGCATTCATGCTGATTTCCGGGTTGTCGATCTGTCCACCGTCAATTTCCGTAAAGTCCTTATGATATAAGGTATAGTCGTAACCGTCCTCACAGGTCTGAATGGCAAGAAAGCCCTTGCTTCCCAAATCCCATGCACTGCGTTCTTCCGTAATCAGCGGCTCCGGGCGGCATGTACCACCGCCACGTTCCAGCATTTCTGCCAGCTGACAGATGTGCAAAACATCATACCCCAGGCGCAAATGATATTCGTCCATATATTCGCAGCGAGCTGAGAACTTCCGGTTCGGATACTCGATCTCCACTGCACTGCCATCCGGAATTTTGAACCGATCCTCGTAGCTGCTGGTGATAAACCGGATATTTTTTGCATTCTCCAGCTCAGGATCAGCCTTTTTCATCTGCCAGAGAACCTTTCTGCGCCGCGTACCTGCTCCAGCATCTCCGGAGCTACCGGCGCAACGGCAAGACCGTCAAGCTGGGGAATCTTCTGAAGTGCTACCACCCTTGCGCTTTCTTCCAGCGTAGAAGACGGCTGTTTATCCAACACATCCCAGCCAATGTGTCCCTCAGTGGTCTGCACCTTGCTGTCCATATCAAAGCAATGGAATTCCACGCCGTCCTGCTTTTCCTGCAAGGAAAGCAGCGCAGCATTATCCACCAAATAAGCTGCATTCATCATTTTCATGCTCATTTTTTACCTCCAAACTCCAGCTTAAATGCTGCTGCACCGTCCTCGCCAGTCTCTACATGAACGGTTGTGTCATAGTAACGTCCAGACTTCTTGGAATAGCAGTGGGTAAGCCGTGCTTTTCCCTGATTTACCAGTTGCTTTGCCAGTTCCTCTGTCATCTGCTTTCCCAGTGTCTGAAAGAACCTGTTTTCCTTCCAGAGCGCAAATTACAGCTCTTATCCCTGCAAAACCATCCCTTTGCCGTTTCACAAACATCACTGCCGCAGGCGGGGCAGGAACCAATGACTTTGCATTCCGGCTGCATCAGGACATTGGCACCTTTCACAGCCTCGTAGGTTTTTACAAGTCCGCTGACCATGCTGCTGATTTCTCCCATAAAAGCATCGCTGTCATACTCGCCGTGTTCTATTTTCAGCAGTTTTTCCTCCCAGTCTGCCGTCATGGATGGAGACTGAATCTGTTCCGGCACCACCGTCACCAGCGCATTTCCCTTGTCCGTAGAGCAAAGGTATCTCGTTTTCTTATCACCCTACGCTCGATAAAGCCTTTCTGCACCAGTTTTTCGATGATGGCAGCGCGTGTAGCTGGTGTGCCGATGCCTTTTCGCTCTACACCAGCCGGAAATTCATCCGAGCTGGCACTCTCCATCGCTGAAAGCAGAAGATCTTCGGTAAATCTCTTAGGCGGGCTGGTCTTGCCCTCTTTCAGATCGACACCGGCAAGTTCCAGTGTCATGCCTTCCGAAAGCTCCGGAAGATCACCCGCCTCCGCATTCTTCTCAGCATCTTCAACCGGCTTTCCTGCATATTGCCTCCAGCCCATATCCGTGACTGTTTTGCCTTTCGTGCGGAACTTCTGACCGGCACACTCCGCTTCTACTATGGTTTCTGCATAGTGGCAGGGTGTTCCGACCGCACAAATCAGCCGCACCGCCAGCAGAGTAAGAATCGCTTGTTCTCCACTGGGAAGCGAGGAAATGTCATAACCCACCGCTGTTTTTGTAGGGATAATGGCATGGTGATCGGTGACTTTCTTAGATTGATGACCTGCGCTGCATTCACCGGTGCCGGTACATCTGCCTGAATCTGAAAGCTCTGCTGGATCACAGAAACAAGTTCCAGCACCAGCGGTGCCATATCATCCGTCAGATACCGGCTGTCGGTACGGGGATATGTCACGAGTTTCTTCTCGTACAGAGCCTGTGTGTAATCCAGGTCTGCTGGGCAGTGAATCCCAGCTGCCGATTTGCTTCTCTCTGAAGCGATGTCAGATCAAACAAGGCCGGGGGCTTCTCTGATTTTTCTTTCTGCTCTACCTTGGTAATGATGGCACTTCCTGCCTGGCAACACTCTGCCACCAGTTTTTCTGCTTCTGCTTTTTCTTTCATTCGCTCACCGCCCGCTTGAAAATCCCGAAATTTTAATTCTGCCGAGTAGAACGGCTCCGGCTTGAAGCCGGATTGCTGCATCCCGCATGACCACCATCGCAAGCGTTGGTGTCATCACGCGCCCCACATTCAGGGTCTGCCCATACAGGCATGAAAAAAGCCGGGTTGCGTTGATTCCGACAATCCAGTCGGCACGCTCCCGGCATAAAGCCGCCTCATATAAGGCATCATATTCTGTTCCCGGTCGGAGCTTCTGAAAGCCTTCCCGGATCGCACTGTCCTCCATCGAGGAAATCCAAAGTCGTTCCACCGGCTTTTTGCAGCCGCACTGATGGTAAACCAGCCGGAAAATCAGTTCTCCCTCACGCCCTGCATCGGTTGCACAGATCAGACTCTCCACATCTTTCCGCTGCATGAGCTTTTTCAGGATTCCGAACTGCTTTTTCGTGCTGGCAGATACCTGATACCGCCAATGATCCGGCAAAATCGGAAGATCATCATACCTCCACTTGGCATACTTTTCATCATAGGCTTCCGGCTGGGAAAGTTCCACCAGATGCCCCACACACCAGCTGACAAGGTAGCCATTGCCCTCCATATAACCGTCTCCGCGCTGATTTGCCCCGATCACCTTCGAGAGACTCATGGCAACCGAGGGCTTTTCCGCTAATACAAGCTTCATTCGATACTGCTCCTTTCGCAAAAAAATTAGCAGCCAGGCACCGAAGCGCATGACTGCTATGTAAGGAACGGTATTCTGTTTTAGGTCTACAAACTGGGGCTTTTATGATCTTGCCACAGCTTATCAGTCTATGCACGTCAACTGTTG
>ENA-OQEN01000279-OQEN01000279.1-human-gut-metagenome-genome-assembly--contig:-NODE-279-length-22492-cov-3.981847_pt1 | contig 22492 bp, 30 predicted proteins | sample MGYA00242791_ERZ504627 | MGnify/ENA primary metagenome ERZ504627 (study PRJEB26092, sample SAMD00036316) | human gut metagenome | host: Homo sapiens | study: EMG produced TPA metagenomics assembly of... | reverse complement strand
GGAGGAGGAAGCGGCAGAAGTCGGGCCACCTGTCAAAGTCAGCGGCGACAAAGCCGGTGGTGGAGGAGATCGATGCGGCGTGAAAGAAGGTCTCTCTCAGCGCTGGCAGGAGGGAGGCGTCGCCCTGCAGGACGAGGGAGAGCGTCATGAGGACGGTGGCGATGGCGACGATGGATAGGTACGTGCGGAATTCCGTGTCCTTCCAGATGACGGAGACGCCGCGTTTCCATGCTTCGACATAGATGCCGAAGTTTGCAGAGGAAATGATCATGAAGAAAGCGATGACCATTTCCAGCCGCGCGTCGTGGTAGTAGGCGATGCTTTCATTTCTTGTTGAAAAGCCGCCGGTCGCAATGGTGGAGAAGGCGTGATTCAGCGCGTCCAAGGGAGAAAGGCCGCAGAGAAGGTAGGAAAGAAAGCAGACAGAGGTGAAGACGGCGTACACGGCAAAGAGGGCGCGCGCTGTCTCGCGGATGCGGGGAAGCGCTTTCGACGAGGTGGGGCCGGTGCTTTCTGTCTGCATCATACGCACAGTACCGCGCCGGCTTGCGGGAAGAGGGCGACAAAGAAGACGATGATGCCAAGGCCGCCCAGCCAGTGGGTGAGCGAGCGGAAGAAGAGAAGGCTTTCAGGGACGCAGGTGAGGTCGGTAAATACGGTCGCGCCTGTCCCAGTGAGGCCTGAGATGCTCTCGACCAGGCTGTCTAAGGGAGAGAGGCTCCCGCTCACCCAGTAGGGGAGCGCATAGAGCAGGGATACGGCGATCCAAGAGAGCGCGGTGATGGCGGTCCCTTCCCGCGGCGTCAGGCTGCTTTCGATCGCCGCCCCTTTTCTTTTCAGAAATAGCGAGAGCACTGCGGAAAGAAGCATCGGCACGAGAAAGGAAGGATCGGCCCCCGCTCATAGAGCAAGAGCAGGAGCGGCAGCAGCAATGCCGCTCCGCTGGCCGCAAGGACGCGGGACAGCATAGAGTAGATGATTTGAATATTCATGATTTCGGGGTTTAAGGGTTCAGGGTTCAAGGTTCAGGGTTGTGGTGGCGGCTTCGCCGCAAATATATATGGGGCGATGCCCGAAGGTCTCTTGATGACAGGTTAGCCCACGGGGCGTGCTGTCCCTTGAGTGGGAATAACAGAGGAGGAGGGGGTTCAGAGGGTTCAAAGGGCTCAAAAGGTTCAAAGGGGGTGGCGCGGCACATTTCGTCATCCTGAGCGGAGAAAAACGTCGTATATTAAAAAATTGCTTATCTGAAAATATGAGAACTGAGTCGAAGGATCTAAGTGCCGCGAAGTATAAAAACAGCCTTCCCCTCTAGGGGAAGGTGCCCCGAAGGGGCGGATAGGGCAGGGGCGGTATGAAAGACAGATGAGGAAAGCGGAGAAGTGCGCGGCACATGTGGGGAAAGCGTGAGTCCCTCGCCGCGGATGACAAAGATTTCTCGCTTTGCTCGAAATGAGGATACGGGAGTCTGATGTCTCCTAGTCACTGTTTCTAAAGTACCGCAGTACCTGATCGGTGTGATCGGCTTGGATGATGAGGATCGCGCGGTCAGCCGCGGAGAGTATGGTGCGTCCATCAGGGATGAGGATCTCTTCGCCGCGGACGAGTGCGCCGACGAGGCATTCCTTGGGGAGACGCGCTTCCATGAGTGAGCGGCCGCAGGCGGGAGCGCCTGTCTGCAGGATGACCTCGGCGGCCTGGACGCGGGCGCCCTCGAGAAAGGAGATCGAGACGACGCTGCCCTTTCGGATGTAGCTCAGGACTTCACCGGCAGCGAGGATGTGGGTGGAGAGCGCGATGTCGATGCCGACCTGCTGCATGAGGAGGGCATACTCGCTCCTTATGACGCGCACGATGGTCTGCCGCGCGCCGAGGTGCTTGGCGAGGAGCGCCATCATCATATTCAGCCGTTCGTCCTTGGTGAGACAGATGACGGTGTCTGCCTCGCCGATGCCTTCGGCGGTGAGAAGATCCATGTCTGTACCGTCACCGGCAAGGACCAGACCTTTCCGGAGCTTTTGCGCCATGGCCTCACAGCGCTTCCTGTCCTTGTCGATGACCTTGACAGAGAGCCCCTGCGCCTCGAGCATGGGGGCGAGCGCCTGCCCGATGCGGCCCGCGCCGATGATGACGACCTTCTTCGCCTTTCGCTGCACGCGAAGGTTCGCACGGGATTCCATTTCAGAAAGGGATGCCGGTGTCCCGAGGAAATATACATTGTCCATCGGGAGCAGGCAGTCGTCGCCGTGCGGGATCAGGATGTCATGGTCCCGCTGCACCATGGCGATCAGAAGCGAAGGCGGGAGGGAGAGAGCATGAAGCGGGATATGGATCAGCGGCGAAGTGGTGGAGAGCTTCGTCTCGAGCAGGCGCACCCGGCCGCCGGCAAAGTCCTCGATGTTCAGCGCGTGCGGTGTCCGGAGCAGCTGAAAATTTCACGCGCCGTGATGAGCTCCGGCGAGAGGATGAGGTCGATGTCGAAATTTTCATGCAGGTAGGACGCCGGCTCGGATAAATACTTCATCTCGCGGATGCGCGCGATGGTGTGAGGGATGCCGTTCTGCCTCGCAAGGATGGAGGCAATGATATTGCTTTCGTCAGAGGCTGTCGCGGCGACCAGGAAATCACTCTTCCGAATGTCGGGGTCCCGCATGAGAGACGGACTTGTGCCGTCGGCATGGATGGTCAGGATGTCGAGCTCATCTCGGATGGATTCGAGAATGGCTTCGTTCTCATCGACCAAGATCACGTCATAAGATTCATTCGCGAGCAGCTTCGCGATGGTCAGCCCGAGGTGGCTGGCTCCGATGATGGTAATACGCATGGGAAATCCTTCTTACAATGAAAAATGGAAATGGTAGTGGCGGCTTCGCCGTAGTATAAAGAAAGGCGATGCCCGTTTGAGATGTCAGATGTCTTCCAGTCTCTCAGTCTTCCGGTTTCCTAATCCCTAGTCACTAGTCACCAGTCCCTAGCTCTCATTTCCAAAGCTTCACCACATCGATGACAGGTTCTTCGTAGGGATGGGCTTCACGGATCGCGGAAAGGACAGCAGAGAGGTGGGCATCATCGACGCGGCACTGGAGGATGTATTCATCCGTTTCCGTTGTTTCTCCGACGGCGCGTCGTAAGGGGGTGCGCCGGGCAGGCTGGTCCAAGAGGAGTGCACCTGCCACCAGGACATGCAGCCTGCATAATTTCCGATCCGTCCGCCGCCGGCTTGGGTAATGACTTCGCGGATGATATCGACAGATTCTAAGGGATATAGACTTGGATTTTGTACATAGTAAGATCTTCTTTCATAAAAAGGTTCAGCAGATTCTACAGGTTCTGAAGGTTCCGCAGAGGGGCGGCGCATCATCATAAAGCGCCGTAGAGTTTTAAGGAAACACTGATTCAATCGTTGTCAGATTTTACTCTTGAATTTTTATGGATAGCAAGGAATAACCTGACGCGAATAGCGAGCTATTTAAGGAAGGCTATGACGAAGCTATGCATAAAAATTCTTGTAGAAGCTGACTCTGCGATTTAATCAGCGTTTCCTTAAGTTGAAACTTCAGAACCTGTTAATGATTTCGTTCCCATTGTAGCGGTGCGATGGGGAATGGCAAGAAGGGACTTCACAAAAATGTAGGAAAAAACATATAATAAGGGTAAGTGCAACGAAGGAGGAAAAACCATGCCCAAGAACACACCCATGCGAAGAAAAGACCGAAAGGTGACGGACGAAGATGCCATCCGTTTCATCCTGATGAATCAGGAAGTCCTCCATCTCGGACTTTCTGACAGCGATCGGATCTACGTGGTGCCGGTGAACTATGCCTTCACCTATGAGGACGGGCATCTGGCTCTCTATTTCCACGGCGCCAAAGCAGGACTGAAGTACGAGATCCTGCAAGAAAAGCCGGACGTCGGCTTCTGCATCGACGGTGATCAGATGGTGATCCCCGATGAAAAAGACGCGGGCCGCTTCACCACACACTACAAGTCCGTCATTGGAAGCGGGCGTGTGTCCATGATCCAAGAAAGGGAAGAGGCGAAGAAGGCTCTCACTCTTTTTATGAAACACTATTCGCCGCGGGACTGGGATATCAGCGATGCATGGTTGAAAGGGCGGCGATCTTCCGTCTGGACGCAGAAGAATTTCAAGTGAAGGTCAATCGTTGACCGGGCTTTAGTCCCTAATCCCTAGTCACCAGTCCCTCACAAAAGGAGCCCATCATGAATCTATCAGAACAAATCACAAAGAACAATCTTTATAAAACCTTCGAGCCCTACATCGACCCCGCCGTCACGATGAAGGAGCGTCTCGATGGCCATGTACGCCTCACCGCACATGCGAGTGAAGAAGCCAAGCAGGCACTCGCCAAGTGGAAGGCCATCAAGCTGAAGGAACGGCTGTTTTAAGAAAAACCATGGCAAAGGAGAACCATCATGGACACCCATCTCGATCCGACATCCATCGCCCTCTTGAATCTGCTCACGGAGAAGCAGAAGGACTATGCGCTGACCCTGTATGCGAACCGTGAGAAGAAGGCATCGACCGCTTACATCCTATGGGTGGTCTTTGGCGTGTACTATTTCTACCTCGGACATCCGGTGAAGAATATCCTTCTCTGGATCCTCTGCGGCTGCTTCATCGGCATTATCTGGTGGATCATCGACCTTTTCCGCATCTCCGGCATGGTGAAGCGGAAGAATCAGGAGATCCTGAAGATCTGTATCGCGGAAGCCCAGCAGCTCTACCCGAGCCCCGTGCCACCCGTGCATTTTGAAAAGTAGACCTCATCGCAAAAGGCCGCCCCGTAAGCAGGGCGGCTTTTGCGGTCAATCACGATGTCAACTGTAGTATAGCACGTTCTTTGGCTGGTGACTAGAGACTAGGGGGCGCGAGTGACTTGTGACTGGTGCCTAGGGACTAGGAGACGGGGAGACATTCTTCCTCATTTGTCTTTCATGCCGCCAGTGCCTATCCGCCCCTTCGGGGCACCTTCCCTTCGAGGGGAAGGCTGACGATGCGAGGAAACCTGCTATCAGGCAGTCTTCGGGCATCGCCCTGTTTCGTCATCCTGAGCGACGAGAAACGTCGTATGTGAGATAACGAATGCCAGAACAGTTGCGACCTGAGTCGAAGTATCTCGGCGAAGCCGCCACCTTTATTCCTCATTCGAGCAAAGCCTTCATCCGCCATCAAAGGGACAGCACGTCCCCGGGACTAACCCTTTCCCCTCATTTCTCACTGTTCATTCGAGATATGCATCTTATCGAAGGCGAGGAAGGCGAGCGAAGTGATGATCGCTACGACGGTCGCCAGGCCCATGCCCTTCAGCTGCACCGGCCCAAGGACGATGGTCGCACCGGAGAGGCCGGAGATCATCGTGACTGCGGTCAGGATCAGATTTCTGGACTTCGTATAGTCCACATGCTTTTCGATCAGCATGCGGATACCGGAAGCTGCAATGAAGCCGAAGAGGAGGATGCAGACGCCGCCCATGACCGGAGTCGGGATGCCGTGGATGAGCGCGGCGATCTTTCCGATGAAGGAGAAGAGGATGGCAAAGCAGGCAGCGCCGCCGATGACCCAGGTGCTGTAGACGCCCGTCATCGCCATGACGCCCATGTTTTCCCCATACGTGGTATTCGGCGTAGAGCGACGAAGCCGGAGATCATATTCGACAGGCCGTCTGCAAAGAGCGAGCGGTGAAGTCCCGGGTCTTTGATGAGGTCGCGTCCGACGATATCGCTCGTGACGAAGAGATGACCGATATGTTCGGCGAGGACCACGAAGAGCGCCGGAAGGATCATCATGATGGCAGAGAGATTGAAATGCGGCGCATAGAAGGTCGGCAGGGCGAACCATGGCATCTCCTCTACATGCGTGAAGTCTACGACACCCATGAAGACGGAGAGAATATAGCCGGCGATGACACCGATCAGGATCGGGATGATGGAGATGAATCCGCGCCCAAGAACGGTCGCAAGGATGGTGACGATCAAGGTGAACATGGAGATCGTGATGGAAGTCGCTGCACTCATGCCCTGCGGCTCACCGATGAAGCCGGACATGGTCATGGCGAGCGGTGCCAGCTCGAGCCCGATGATCGCGACGATCGCGCCCATGGCAGCCGGCGGGAAGAGGACATCGATCCAGCCGACGCCGATCTTCTTCACGAGGAGCGCGATGATCATGAAGCAGAGACCGAAGGCGATGAAGCCGCCCTGGGCATCCGCATACGTCATGCCCGCCGTCGCCGTCACCGCCAGCACTGGCGAGATGAAGGCGAAGGACGAGCCGAGGTAGGCAGGGAGCTTCCATTTGCAGATGGTGAGGTAGAGGAGCGTCCCGATGCCGTTCATGAAAAGGCAGGTCGCGGGGTCTACATTCAAGAGGAAGGGCACCAGCACCGTGGAGCCAAACATGGCGAAGAGGTGCTGCAGCGAGAGGGGGATGGTGGGGAGGAGCGGGAGCCGCTCCTCGATCTCGATGATTCTTTTGCTCATAAGATTCTCCTTTTGGGGAAATAGTGACTAGTGACTAGTGACTGGGGATTAGGGAAATCAGACGGGGAGACTTCTTGCCTTCATGTATCCCCTTTCCCACTTTGGGAACATACGGAAGCGGGATAAGTGGGGACGAGTCCTGGGGAAACGCTGATTCAGTCTGACAACGATTGAATCAGTGTTTTCCTAGAAAAAAGGAGGCTTTCGAAAAAACGAAAGAGCCTCCTTCCTTTGCCTGACTGTGAATTTTTACCTGTCATATTTTATTTCTTTTTGCGAAAGAAAAGCAAGTGGGGAACGTCGGGAGGGAAAATCACGGGCTGAAAAACAGACGCAATATTGCGTCTGCTTTTCAGCCGTGATTTATATACAGAGTCATGCGTGCATGGTATAATAATCATGAAAGAACCGATATATACAGGAGAAAAACCTGATTATACATTTCATAATGGGTGATTTCAAAAGATAGATGTACTGAAAATTAGACGTAATATTGCGTCTGATTTTCAGTGAAGAGGAGTGCTACGATGGAGTTCAAACGACAGAAATACATGGATGCGCTGGTGGAGCGCATGCACAATGGCATGATCAAAGTGGTGACCGGGATTCGCAGAAGTGGGAAGTCTTATCTTCTCTTCAATCTCTTTGCCCGTTACCTGATGCAGCAGGGAACGGCGATGGATCATATCCTCACCATGCAGCTCGACCGATGGGATATGCGGCGCTACCGAGATCCGACATGCTCCTCTCTTGGATTCACGAGCGCATGACGGATGAAGGGGACTACTATATCCTTCTCGATGAAGTACAGTTTCTCGATCACTTTGAGGAAGTGCTGAATTCCCTCCTGTATGAGTCACATGTGGACGTGTACGTGACAGGGAGCAATTCGAAATTTCTCTCCAACGACATACTGACTGCCTTCCGCGGGCGCGGGGACGAGATCCATGTCTACCCGCTGGCCTTTTCGGAATTCATGGAGCAGTACGACGGGGATATGTATCACGGTTGGGCTGATTACGCGACCTATGGCGGTCTTCCGCAGGTCGCGTCCATGAAGACAGAGCAGCAAAAGATCACCTACCTGCAGAGCCTCTTCAAGGAAACGTATCTGAAGGATATCCTGGAACGGCATAAGCTCAAATATCCGGAGGGGATGGAAGACCTGGTGAATGTGCTTGCCTCCTCTATCGGTACACTGATGAATCCGACCAAGATCCTGGCGACCTTCCAGAGCCGCTTCCATTCAAAACTCAGCCTGAATACCATTCGCCAGTACATCGATTTCCTTGAAGAAGCCTTTCTGATACAGAAGGCGGTCCGCTACGATGTGAAGGGTAGGAAATATATCGACACGCCAGTGAAGTACTACTTCGAGGATGTGGGACTCCGAAATGCGCGGCTTGATTTCCGACAGGTAGAGGAAACGCACCTGATGGAGAATATCATTTACAATGAACTGCGCTGCCGCGGCTATCTGGTGGACGTTGGCGTAGTGAATCGGAGAATACTCGATGAAGAGAGTGGGCGGATGCTGAGCCGTCAGCTCGAAGTGGACTTCATCGCGAGTCTGGGAAATAAGCGATACTACATCCAGTCCGCCTTCCACTTGCCGGATGAGGAGAAGATTCGTCAGGAGAAGGTCTCTCTCCTCGCCCTTTCAGATGGGTTCAAGAAGATCATCCTCGTCAAGGATGTCATGCGCCCGCGCCGCGGTGATGACGGGATCCTCATTATGAGTGTCTTTGACTTCCTCCTCTATCCTCATGGGCTGGATGAGGTGTTTGCGTAGGGCGCAACGATGCACAATAAAAGCGATGAGATTTTTGTCTCATCGCTTTTATTGTGCATCATGCAGTGATGGCTAATGCTCGCTCCTTAGAACTGGAATGTGACGCCCAGTTCATAATTGCGTCCCGGCATGGAGTACCAGTCAGTTGTATCTCCATAGGAGGATGTGCTAAAGGTTCCTACATCGCAGTAATAGGCATCGAAAAGATTATTCACTTTAAAGAAAATTTTTGCATAATTAACAGGCTTGTAGTTCATAGAAAAATCCCAAACACTGTAATTTTTGAATCCGGACGGAATCTTCCCGGTATACCCTTTACCACTTTCTCGTCCCCAAATGGCACGCCCATAGAGGCTGGCATCAAATTTATCCTGTGCGTAGGTGCCACCAAGATCTAAGGTGTGCTTAGGCAGGAAACCATTCAGATTAGCTTTTGGGGTATCACTGCCATTATAGATGACGGTATTCCCGTATCGTCAGCCTTCCCCTCGAGGGAAGGTGCCCCGAAGGGGCGGATAGTGCACAGGCTGTATGAAAGAGAGCGGGGGAATGCGTCTCAAGTGCGTCGTTTATCGGGCTGCAAGAAAGATTTCTCGCTTTGCTCGAAATGACGATACGAGAACGTCTGATGTCTCCTAGTCTCCTAGTCTCTTGGTCCCTAGTCACTCCGATGATACGAGTAGGCCCTTGGAGACGGAAGTCCCGCAGAGGGACTTCCGAGTTTGGCCTAATCCAAAGAGGCGCCTAGCCTGCCCATTAAGGTGCCTTCCTGTGAGGCCAAACGGCCCGCGCCGAAGGCGCAGGATAGAGTGCCTCGGAGAGGCATAAGTCTACGCAGCGGTATGAAAAAGGATGTGAGACGATCTGTCTTTCTTGCGTGTCATGAGGGCCGAAGTGGAGGGATCCTTTTTGCAGAGCGGTAAATCGTGAGCGAGGGAAAGGCGAAAAAGGAAGCACCAAGCGTCGTTTGAGTGAGGCGCATGCGTGCATATGGCGGCCGTGCAAGAAAGATCCTCGGCTGCGCTCGGGATGACGAAACGGGGAGAAAACGTATTTTCAACACAACAAAAAAGGCTATCGCCTGATGAGCGATAGCTTTTTACATGAATCTTTATTAGTCTTTATAAGGAACGATGGAAGCGCAGTGTGCCATGACGGTGATGGTGTAGTCTTTCTTGCCTTCGTCTTCCATTTTCTTCTTGGCGATCTCCCATGCTTCCTCGACGGTAGCGACCGGGATCTGGTTGGTCTTCCGGATGGCTTCGAAGTTCTCCGGCTTGGTGACCAGGATGATGGTGTACTGGTGGGTCATGCAGAAGAGGTTGAATGCGACGAAGAACGATGGTGAAGTGTTCACGGAGAGCCTTTTCCATATCGGCTTCGGTTTCATACTTGAAGCTGTCGAGATAAGCGGCCGGTTCATAGATGTCAGAGGCTTCCATGATGGCGATGATGACGCCGCCTTTCTTGGTGACGACATCGGATGGATCGTAGCACTTGCTGCCTGATAGAGGGAAACGTCTTTCGGATAGCCGCCGGCGCAGGCAAAGACGATGTCGGCTTTGTCGGTGTAGGGGACTTTCTGGGTCTTGTAGACGAGCTTGGTGCCTTCGAGCCATGCTTCGTAGGGGTCACCGCCGACCATGCGGCAGATCTGGCCTTCGGAATTGATGACGGAGTGAACGAGGAAGGCTGGTTTTACCATGTCGGAGGCTTCCTGCATGTCGTCAGATACCGGGTTGTCATCGAGGAGGGTGGAGCGGGTCTTCGGATTGATGCCGGAGCCGAATTTTTCACCGAGAGCGTGGCAGTGGTTGATCTGGATGGTCTCATCTCCGGCAACGCCCGGGAGGATCAGCTTGCGGCCGCCGCCGTAGCCTGCGAAGAGGTGCGGGGTGATGCCGTCGACGACGATGATCTTATCTGCTTCGACGGCGTGCTTATTCAGCCAGACCGGAGTGCCTCTCTTGGTATCGCCGACATGGACGAGCTCGTCCATCTGCTTGCAGCGGTGCTGGTAGAGCTTCACGCGATGGGTTAGCTCTTCACCGACGACAGCGATGTCTTCTTCCGGAGTCTGTTCACGGTGGGTGCCTGCGCGAAGAGGATGCAGATGTCATCATCCGGGATGCCGCCGCGGTTCAGTTCATTGACGATGTGGATGACGTACTGATCGGAATGGTTCCAGATGCGGGTGACGTCAGCGCAGACGATGCAGACCTTGTCGCCTTTGGAAACGATTTCGGTGAGCGGCTTGCTGCCGATCGGGTGACGCATACATTCCAGGGTAGCGGCTTTAACGTCGCAGGCCGGAGTCGGCGCCTTCGAGGATGTCGAGGATGTGTTCTTCCGGCAGGGAAACTTTCTGGGTGGTCTTGCCAAAGCCGAATTCAAATTCTTTTAATGCCATAGGGTTCCTCCTTATCACGAATCAGATGAAATCGTTTTTCTATTATAACACGATATTTATGTTTATTTCATCTCTAAAAAAGAGAAATGAAAATGGGTTCAAGGTTAGCCCATGGGGCGTGCGGTCCTTGATTGGGGATGAAAACTCTGCTCGAATGAGGAATGAAGGATTAGGAATGAGAAATTAGGAATTAGGAATTAGGAATGAAGGTGGCGGCTTCGCCGCGAATATATATGGGGCGATGCCCGATTAAGAATCATTCTCACCCCTTCCTCTGGAAGGGGCAGACGTGCGAAGCGAGGCGGGGTTAGCATCCCCGCGTGTGAAATACCGCTTCGAGAGCCAACCTCCGCCCCTTCGGGGCACCTCCTTACCAAAGAAAGGAGGGAGAAAAGAGGAGTGTGTTGACTGGTAATTAGGCTCAAGGCTGAGGTGGCGGCTACGCCGCATTTTAGATGACGGTATTCCTCGTATCGTCAGCCTTCCCCTCGAGGAGAAGGTGCCCCGAAGGGCGGATAGGGCACAGGCGGTATGAAAGAGAGCGGGAAGGAGCGTCTCAAGTCGACGATTTATGAGAGCACCCGAGCGCCGCTGACGCGGTCTCCCTTCCCCGATGGGGAAGGCTTAGGCGGAGCGACGCTTCGCATCGATTTTTTATAAAGGGCGATGCCCGAAAGTGGGATTCAAGTCACTAGTCCCTAGCCACTAATCTCCAGTCACTAGTTACTTACATCACTTATCGTAAATGATAAGTCCCATGAAGACGAGGTCTTCGTCACCGATGTTTTCGATGCCGTGGCGGTCGCCGTTTTTGCAGAAGGCGGCATCGCCCGGTTTCATTTCATAGGTGGTGTCGTTGTCGGTGTAGAGGCCTTTGCCTGAGAGGATGTAGTAGATCTCACCGTCGCCCTTGTGCTGGTGGATGCCCATGGAGCAGCCCTTCTCAAGGGTGGCTTTCACATAGAGGCGGCACTTGTCTTTCAAAATGTCCGGCCCTGCGATGGGCTCGAGAATGAGGTGGCCTTTGCCGCCGTTGGCGTGTTCGATGATTTTCTTGTCGATTTTTTCGATCATGATAGCTGCTCCTTTGGTAATGATTGTTGGTTGAAAGTTGTTGGTTCGGGGGAAAGCTCGTGGGGTGTGCCGCCCTTGGCGTAGCGTCATTTCGAGCGAAGTCGAGAAATCTTCTTTGCAGACCGATGGGCGAGGTATGAAAAACAGAAACAGGCACCGCCAAGGTGTCGTTTCCGTACAGGGGGATGTGTGGTGCATACCGCAGTGCAATAAGGATCCCTCGGCTCCGCTCGGGATGACGATGCGAGGAAAAGGGATAGTCTCGCAGGAGGTATTTGAGTTTCCAGTCCCCAGTCCCTAGTCCCTAGTCACTAAACCCCATACTTCCTGTATATTCGATACGGGATGAATTTCGATCCCCGCTGTCCCCGCGTCGATGTCGCTCTTGTTTTTCTCAGGGAGGATCATGGCCTTCATGCCGGCTTGGCGGGCGCGAAGGCTTTCTCGTGGATGCCGCCGACGGGCTTCACCTCGCCGGAGAGCGCGATCTCACCGGTGATGGCGATGTCCTGACGGAGAGGCTTCTTTTCAATGGCCGAGAGGATGGCGCAGGTGATGGCGCAGCCGGCGGATGGGCCGTCGATATTTCCTCCTCCGATGACATTGATGTGAAGGTCGTAGTCGGAAAGACGCTTGTCAGTCAGCTGGCGGACGACGGCGGCCGAGGCGCTGACGGAGTCCTTTGCCATGGAGCCGGCGGTGTCATTGAAGCGCAGGCTCCCCTTGCCGGGCGCAGTGGCAGGAAAGGCGGCGGCTTCGATCTCTATCGTGCTGCCCCAGGAGCCGATGACGCCAAGGCCGTAGATGTGGCCGATCTTCGGCGTGTCCGATGCCTCTTGCTGAAGGCAGGGGCTGAGGCGGCTCGCCTGCGCGATGCGCTCCATGATGCTTTGGTGATGGTGATGCGGTCTGCTTTGCCGGATTCGTAAATGGCAAGGCCGTAGGCATCGGCGAGAAGGTTCACGGCTTTGCGGCCCTCCATGGTGTAGCGGCTGATGAGCTCGGGGACGCCGGCTTCGAGGCGAGCGCCGAGCCTTTCGGCGGCGCGCTTTACGATGGCGATGATGTGCGCGGGCTCTAAGGGCGCGAAGAAGATCTCGCCGCAGCGTGAGCGGATGGCGGGGTTGATCTCCTCGGGCGCTCTTGTCGTGGCACCGATCAGGATGAAATCGGCGGGCGCGCCTTTTTCGAAGAGCTGCTTGATGTAGGCGGGGATCTGCGGGTCTTCTTCGTCGTAGTAGGCGGAGTCGAAGCGGACGCGCTTGTCTTCGAGTACCTTCAGCAGCTTGTTTAGGAGAATGGGGTCCAGTTCACCGATCTCATCGATGAAGAGGATGCCGCCATGGGCGTCCGTGACGAGGCCGGGCTTCGGCTCGGGGATGCCTTCGTCGGCGAGCTCCTGCCGCGCGCCTGATACAGCGGGTCATGCACGGAGCCGATCAAGGGGTTCGTCATGTCGCGGCTGTCCCAGCGCAGTGTCGTGCCGTCACACTCGATAAAGGGAGCGTCTTTTTGAAAGACGGTGTACGGCTTTTTCTTCGCCTCTTCGAGTACAAGGCGCGCTGCGGTGGTCTTGCCGACGCCGGGCGGGCCGTACAGCAGAAGGTGCTGCGGATAGGGCGAGGAGATGCGGGAAGCGAGTGCTTCCACGGCCTGGTCCTGTCCGATGATCTCAGAAAGCGACTGCGGGCGGACGACCTGAAGGATCGTCGCCGTGAGGCTGACTTTTTCCATCGCGCGTAGCTTTTCCAGCTTGCGCTTGCTCTCGGCGGTCTCTGCGCTGCCTGTCTCCTCTTCGATGATTTCGCGGCGGACCTCTTCGATGTACTCCTTGTGCCGTTCTTCAAGGCGGTCTTCGATCTTTTTCTCGAGCGAGCGCTCGACGGCCTGACGGGAGAGGATGTCTGCGACCTTGTCCTCCAGCTTGTCCAGGATGGCGGGAATCTCTTCATCTGTCGGCTGGCGATGGTAGTCGCGGCTTTCCAGAATGAGGCGCTCCATGCCGATGAGACGGCTCTTGGGATTTTCGTCATGAATATATTTCACGGCATTGAATCGGCTCGCCTGCACGATCAGCTGCTCGGGGCCCATCGCGGCGGCGTAGATGCTGTAGATCGCATTCAGCTGGCGGTTCAGCTCCTCGTCCGAGAGGCTCTCCTCTCCGCCGATCTGGTTTTTGATGCGGTTCAAAAGGTCTGTGACGTCTTCCATCGCGATCACTCCTTTCTTTTGTACTTATGATATCACAAATGAGAGGAGAGGGTTCAAGGGGCAGGGCCGACGAGAGAGCTGCCCCTTTCCTCCTTTCTTCCTTTTCCTGATATAATAAAGGCAAAAGATTGTTACGAAAGGAGCCCTCATGACACAGCTGGAACGATTGAAGGACGAACTCATCACACTCACCGTCCGCCGCGGCTATCCTGCCGAGCTTGGCGCATTGATGGCAGCCGAGCTGGGTACGGAGAAGACCATCACGCGCATGATCACTTACCTCACCTACGTCGCTCCGGAGCGCGCAGAGGATATGGTGGATGAAATGCTTGCGATTCGCAGTGACCGCGATTTCTGGGCGGATAAGAAGAGATCAGAGTACTATCAGAAGCAGTACAATCAGATGCTCTGGGAGGAGAAGAACCGGTAGCGGGAGGGATCCGTGCATTGCCCGATGCAGCAGGCAGAAAGATGCGCGGGACATCCCTGGCTCCCTTTTAGGGGCTGTGAAATAACGATCATCTCATTTTTGCTTTCAATCTGCCGCGGAGACTTGCAGCTCTCATAGGAGTGACCGGGAAACCGTATCCCAGCTGTCTTTCATGCCATAGTCACCCTATCCGCTCCTTTCGGGCACCTTCCCCTAGAGGGGGAAGGCTGCGATACGAGAATACCATCTTCTAAAAAAGGCGGCGAAGCCGCCACCTGAACCCTGAACCAAATGAAAGCAAAAAAAGGGGCTGTGAAGAAATGAGGATTCATTTCTTCACAGCCCCCTTTTTTTATTTTCGAAGAAACGACAATATTTCCATCCCTGAAACACACTATATAGACAGAAGGGCAAATGAGCGGCCGGCGACCTTCGAAATGTTCATTCTTACAGAAAGGAAGAAATGCTATGAAGAAACTGAATCTCATTTTCAACACCTCCGGCAAAGCCATGACGGTCTCTCTCACAGATCCCAAGGAGGGCCTTACGCTGGAGGAATGCAGAACAGCGGCGGAAAAGCTGCAGGTCGTCCTCTCTCCGTCCTCCGGGGAGACCGTGACCGGATTTGAAAAAGCCACCGTCGTCACCACCACCGAAGAAGTGAAATAAAAGAAACGGGGGAGCGGGTTCAGGGTTAGCCCCTTGGGGCGTGCTGCCCTTTGATTGGGGATGAAAGCCTCGCTCGAATGAGGAATGAGGAATGAAGGTGGCGGCTTCACCGAGATCGAGAGCTCAGGTCGCAGCTGTTCTGGCATTCGTTATCTTACATACGACGTTTCTCGCCGCTCAGGATGACGAAACGGGGCGATGCCCGAAGGTAGTATTCAAGTCACTAGTCACTCGGCACCCCTGATCCCTAGCCACTAATCCCTGGCTACTCATCCCTGCTTTCAAACTTCTCGCGGTAACGCCCGAACCCATCAACCTTCCCTAGGGGATTGCATGTAAATGTTTGAAAAAGGAAGAAAGGAAACTATCTCTATGACTGCAAAAGCAAAAATGACCGATCTCGTACTTCAGGTCCGTGTCGAAAACGGAACCAAAGCTGACGGCAAGGCGGCCGTGAAAAATATCAATTTCAACCAGCTGAAGCTGGATGCCACGGATCAGCAGCTCTTGGATGCCGGTCATGCGGCAGCGGGACTGCAGTCCCATGCCCTTCAGGGCCTGCGCCGCGTCGTCACCAGTGAACTTGCCGATGAATAAGCGGCCGGTATAAGAGAAAGAGTCGTGAGAGATCACGGCTCTTTTTTGCGTGGGATCAAAGGAGCGGCGGCAGCGCTTGACAGATCGGCGAAGCTGGCTGAGGCGTACTATTTTTATGCTATAATATAAATAAATGATTGTACCCAAAGAAGGAGGATCCATCATGATCCATATCAGTTCGAAGACGGCTGCGATCCTTGCGGCTTTTACGGCAGTCAGTGCGCCGCTCATGCTGGCGGGCTGCGGACAGGAGGCGCCGAAGGGGGAGGCGCTGACGGATGAGAATGGCCGCACGTACATCTCATCAAGAATGAGGATGGCACAGAGACGGCGAAGTATGATAATGGGGACGAGGTCACATTCCGCCGTGACGAGAATGATAACCTGAACTACGTTTCCGGGATGTCCTCGCTCCTTCCGATGATGCTGATGAGCTACTTCCTCTTTCATGGCATCGGCGGCTATCAGGGGCATTATGACAGGAATACGGGCAATGTATTAAATGACAAGCGTCCGGCGTACACGCAGACCCAGCAGCCGGGGACGGCGGCGGGGACGGCGGTGAAGCAGGGGCAGCCGCCCGCGGGCAAGACCTCTGTCAGTGCGCCGGCCGGCGGCAAGACCGGCTTTGGCGGTGCGGGCGTGAGAAGCGGAGGTGCCTCCTGATGGAAAAAACGTACATGGATGACATTGATCGGACGATATTTCCCTATGTCGAGTATCCGGGCTATCCCTTCCGCTATCCGACGCATCTGCCGCTCGTGATCGAGAAGAAACAGGCGGATCTCCTCCGGCGGGTGAGTGCGGCGCTCTATGCGATCTTCGCAAAGGCTGTCCGGCGTTTTCAGGCGCAGAGCGATGATTTTTTCGATGAGATGGAGATCCCGAAGAAGATGCGAAGGTACCTTCACGAAGGCAATGCGATGAAGGATCTTCCGAGCTGGCTCTCGCGCTTTGACTACGTGATGGATCAGTCAGGGCGGATCCAGATGGTGGAGATCAATGCGGACACGCCATGCGCGGAGATCGAGGCCTACTATGCGAATGGTGTCGCGGCGCGGTATTTCTTCAAAGAGGATCCGAATGAAGGCGAGTGGGATCGTTTGCGGAGCTGGATGAAGGATATTTTCCTTCGCTGCGCAGGCGGAAAGAGCCGCGAAGAGCTGCTTGCGCATCCGATGCTGTTTTCGTGCTTCGATGACTACGTGGAGGACCTCGGGACGACGCGCTTCCTCATGCAGGCGATGCAGGATGCGATCGATCCCTCGATGAGAGACACCATCGTCTTCGAGTCCTTCTACCATCTGGCGGTGATGGAGGACGGAAGCCTCGCGCTTCCTGACGGGCGGACCGTCTCCTTCCTCTATCGCATGCATCCGATGGAGATCCTCATTGAAGAGACGGCGGATCAGGATGCGTCCTCTCTGGGAGAGCTTTTGATGGATGGGTACAAGGCGGGAAAATTCCATATGATGAATCCGCCGGAGTCGCTCATCATGCAGTCGAAGGGTTTTCAGGCGCTCATCTATGCGCTGATGGAAAAGAGCCCCGCCTTCTTCACGGAGAAGGAGAAGGAGATCATCCGCACCTACCTTCCGGAGAGCTATTTCCAGCGTGATTTCAAGCTCGGAGATATGCCCGAGGATTCTCTCTGGATCAGAAAGCCATCTGGGGCCGTGAAGGGCGCGGGATCGAGATCATCAATGCCGCGGGGAGAAGATTTACCGGAAGAAAATAGACAGCGATGACTATGTGGTGGCACGGGACAGTGATTCGAATCTCGTACAGCGCTGTGTCCCGCAGCAGAAGATCATCACGAAGACGGATGTCGGCATCATGGAAGGCTATGTGACACTCTCCTGTTTCATGCTAGGCGATACACCCTCCGCACTCTACGCCCGCTTCAGTGATGAACGCATCGCAGGAAATGAAGCGTACTGGATACCGGTGCTGTATTAAGGAAACGCTGATTCAATCGCAGGATCAGCGTTTGCAAGAATTTTTATGCATAGCTCCGCGTCGATTTTTATAAAGGGCGATGTCCGCAAGTGGTAGGGATAGCGATACGGGGAAATGCATTTCAACATACGGGGGGAGCCAACCCCGTCTCGCTACGCCGGGCAGCCCCTTCCAGAGGAAGGGGCGAGAATGTGGGGCGTTTCAAGTGTATCGATCCCTCCTTCCTTTGGAAGGAGGTGCCCGCAGGGCGGAGGTTAGGGGCGCAGAGCGGAGTAAAAAAGGAGCGTCTCAAGTCGACGATTTATGAAAACACCCTATCCACCTCTGACGCGGTCCCCTTCCCCGATGGGGAAGGCTTAGGCGGAGCGAGGCTCCTACTTCCCAGCCGCTCATTCTCTGAATCCGCTATCCCCCGTCAATTCCACGTAAAATTTGCCGATTGCCATTGATTCTCATTGACAGGGGAAGATTTTCTGACTATATTTAGTAAGGATAGCCCACAGCAGACCGTGGGCAGCAAGGATCGGTCACCGGATGCTTCCGGATAGAAGGGGGGTCGCCATGATACAGGCATACAAACACAATGAAAATCATGTTTTGTCCGCCGTTCCGCTGGAACAGCTGGAAAAAGGGTCCTGGATCAATGCCGCGGCACCGACATTGGAGGAGCTGGTCAGGATCAATGAACTGACGGGCATTCCCGTTGATTCCCTCCAGACCGCCCTCGATAGAGAAGAACGTTCTCATGTCGAGCTTGAAGACGACTATATCTTCGTCGTCGTGAATACCCCGGTCGTCCTTGAGACGGATGCGTATGATGCACTGCCGCTTGGCATCTTCATCACGCGCCAGTACTTCATCACGGTCTGTCTGGAGCCGAATACAGTCATTCAGAAATTCCTGAATAACTCGTTCACTTCTTTCCAGACGTACAAGAAGACGCGCTTCCTTTTCCAGATCCTTTCGCAAGCCTCCTCTTCCTTCCTGTATTTCCTGCAGCAGATCTACAAGCAGACCGATGTCATCGAGACGCAGGTCAGAAAGTCCTTGCAGAACAAGGAGCTCTTCCGTATGCTCGAGCTGCAGAAATCTCTGACGTACTTCAACTTCGCCCTGCATGCGAATGAAAACGTGATGGAGCGTCTGATGCGGCTTCGAAACAGTCCGCTGCACTCGCTCCTCAAAATGTATGAAGAGGATGAGGACCTGCTGGAAGATGTCATCATCGAAAATAAGCAGGCGCTCGAAATGGCGGAGATCTATACCAACATTCTGATGAGCATGATGGACTCTTTCTCCTCCATCATCTCGAACCGTCTTTCGCAGATCATGAAATTCCTGACGTCTGTCACCATTATTCTGGCGATCCCGACCTTGATCTACAGCCTCTGGGGCATCAATGTCCCTGTCCCCTTCGAGGAGTCGCCCTTCGCTTTGTCGGCGTCATCCTGATCGGTATCCTTTTGACCCTTGTCGTCACCTTCATTCTGTGGCGGAAGGATATGCTCTGAATCTGACATACACGAAACCCCCGGAGTGAGCGCTTCGAGGGTTTTTCTTGCGTGAAAATGGTATAATCGGGTAGTATGCTGGTGACTAGTAGACATTAGACTCCCGTATCGTCATTTCGAGCGAAGCGAGAAATCTTTGTCATCCGCAGTCAGGCGGTCGATGGCAGGAGACCCCAAACGGGAAGCCTGCCAGCAAGAGACCTTGAGGCATCGTTACTATTTATACTGCGGCGAAGCCGCCACCACAACCCTGAACCCTGAACCCTGAACCCTGAACTCATATTTATAAAGGACTTTTATGCCAAACTATCAACTTCTTGTCAATGCCGACGACTTTGGCCGGCATGTTCTTATCGATCAGGCCGTCAAGCGCTGTGTGGAGGACGGCTGTCTGCGCTCTGCGACGCTCATGCCGGGCGGCAAGGCCTTTGATGATGCCGTCGAGGTGGCAGATGTCACCCCGAGCTGGGCGTCGGCATCCATCTGACGCTCGTGAACGGATTTCCAGTATGCGAAGCGAAGGATATTCCCTCGCTCGTGACCAAAGAGGGTGTCTTTTTTGATAACCACGTCGAATTTGTGAAGCATTTTCTCAAGGGGCAGATCGCCATGGAAGATGTACGGCGTGAGCTCATGGCGCAGGCTGCGAAAATGGAGAAAACCGGTCTTCCCTTGACGCATGTCGACAGTCACCAGCACATGCACATGCTGCCGGGGGTGATCGATATCTCGCTCAATGTCGCCGCGTCGCTCAATCTTGACGCCGTGCGTATCTCCCAGACGCCGCTCTTCACGGCCTTTGCCGGTATGGGGCAGCTCATCGGCCGCCTCGGGCTCTTCACGCTGTCGGAGCTCTCCCTGTGGAAGGCGAAGCGCCGTCATTTCCGCGTGCCGGATCATTTCGAGGGCATCGTGGCAGGCGAAGCGGTGCATGAAGGGCATTTCCTGCATATCCTGAAGGATCTGCGCCCCGGCACGACGGAGGTCATGATGCATCCCGGCACGGATAATGAAAAGCTCATTCCCGCCTGCGACTGGGAGCATGACTTCGAAGCGGAGATGCAGGCGATCGTCTCGCCGAAGGTGAGACGGATGATCGCGGATAAAGCCGTGAAGATCGTGAATTACAGGGATCTGAAATAGTCGGTGACTAGTGACTGGTGGCTAGTGACTGGTAGCTAGTGGCTAGGGATTAGGGACTCTCTCGTATCGTCATTTCGAGCGCCAGCGAGAAATCTTTTTCGTTCGCGATCAGGCGGTCGATGTTTGGAAACGCTACATGGGAAACTTGCTATCAAGAGACCTTCAGGCATCGCCCATTTATACTCCGCGGCGCTTCTGATTTTTATGCGCCGCACCACCATTCCTCATTCGGACAAAGCGTTCATACACAATCAAAGGGCGGCACGCCCCTTGAGCCAACCCATTGAATCCATTTTCCCATCGGAGGGAACCATTGAATACTCGGATCAAAGGCATCCTGCAGTGCGCGCTGGGCGCGCTTTGCTGGGGGCGAGCGGGATCGCGGGGCAGTACCTGCTCGTGAACCGCGACATCTCCCCGGAGTGGCTGACCTTCTGCCGGCTGCTGTCGGCCGGGGTGCTGCTCCTTTTTATTTTTTCATTGACGGGGCAAACGGGCATCTGGTCGATCTGGCAAAATAAAAAAGACCGGATACGGATCCTGGTCTTTGGTATGCTGGGAATGATCTGGACGCAGTACGGATATTTTGCGGCCATCAAGTACAGCAATGCGCCGACGGCCACGGTCCTGGAGTATCTGATGCCGATCCTCATCATCTTCTGGTACTGCCTTTCGGAGCGGCGGCTGCCGCACCTGGTGGAAATTTTCTGCACGGTCTTTGCCTTCGTGGGGACCGCGCTCATCGCGACACATGGAAATTTGGCAGTCTCGCGCTGTCTGAAAAGGCTCTCTTCTGGGGACTTCTGGCCGCCGTGGCATGCGCGCTCTATACGGTAGAGCCGGTCGACATGATCAAAAGGTACGGCGCGCCCATCGTCGTGGGCTGGGGCATGGTCATCGCAGGGATTTCCTTCCTGCCCTTCATGGGGCTCTTCCCCTTCACCGGTGCGGTGGATCTTTCTGTCGGTCTGGCCTTCCTTTTCGTGGTCATCGTGGGTACGATCTGTTCCTTCGTCCTCTATCTCGGAAGCACGAAGTATATTTCTCCGGCAGACGCCAGCATCATCGCAGCCTTGGAGCCGCTCTCATCCATTCTTCTCGCCTTTGCCGTCTTCGGGCAAGACTTCGGATCCTTTGAGCTTCTCGGGATGGCACTCATCATCGCTGCCGTCGGCGTGGTCAGTGTGCATCAGTGACTTGCATGCTGCTTTCGGGTATCGCCACTATGTATACTGCGCCGCTCGGGTGCTTTCATAAATCGCCTGCTTGAGACGCTCCTTCCCGATCTCTTTCATACCGCCAGTGCCCTATCCGCCCCTACGGGGCACCTTCCCCTCGAGGGGAAGGCTGCGATACGGGAATGCCGTTATCTAAAATGCGGCGAAGCCGCCACCACAAGTTTGAAAGCAGGGATGAGTAGCTAGGGACTGGGGACTAGTGACTTGAATACCACTTCGGGCATCGCCCTTTATAAAAATTGACGCGAAGCGTCGCTCCGCCTAAGCTTCCCCTAGAGGGGAAGGCTACGAGAATACCATCTTCTAAAAAAGGCGGCGAAGCCGCCACCTCACCCTTGAACCCTGAACCTTGAACCCTGAACCAAATGAAAGCAAAGTAAAAAGGAGCTGTGAAGAAATGAGGATTCATTTCTTCACAGCTCCTTTTTCTTATGGCAGCACTTATTTCAGCATGGCCTTCCATTCTTCGGGGTAATCGCCGCGGTATTCGACGACTTCCTCGAGCGGCTTTCTGGGCATCGGCTTGACTTCCTTGTCGGTGTAGCCGAAAGCGATGGCAGCGACCATCTCCCCTTCTTCGCCGAGCCATTCCTTCAGCTCATCGTAAGCGAAGAAGACATTGCAGGTCCAGAGACTGCCGATGTCATGCGCCGTCGCTTCGAGGCACATGTTCTGGATCGCTGCGCTGATGGACTGGATGTCAGCGAGCTCCATCATGTACTGGTCGCTGGGGTAGGACTTGCGGTAGTCATTGCCCTTGGTATTGATGACAAAGACGATGACCGGCGCCTGTTCGAGCACGCGCGCGGTGTAGATGGCAGACGGGATGAATTTCTCATAGCCCTTGCTGAAAATGGCTGTCTCGTCGCCCTTGCGGTTTCTCATGATGCCTTCTTTCAGGCGTTTGACCATGCTTTGCGTTCCTGTCCGCGGATGACGATGAATTTCCACGGCTGG
>ENA-OQEN01000278-OQEN01000278.1-human-gut-metagenome-genome-assembly--contig:-NODE-278-length-22496-cov-5.002593_pt1 | contig 22496 bp, 30 predicted proteins | sample MGYA00242791_ERZ504627 | MGnify/ENA primary metagenome ERZ504627 (study PRJEB26092, sample SAMD00036316) | human gut metagenome | host: Homo sapiens | study: EMG produced TPA metagenomics assembly of... | reverse complement strand
CCCAGACGGGTGACCTGCTGTGTCACCATGCGCTGTACCGGCTTTTCCCGCCCAGCTTTTCCCAAGGAGGAATGAAGCTATGAACAGAAAGAAAAAAGAGAATGCCGCGCAATCCACCCGGCAGCTCATGGGGATCGACGGCATCAAGGACTATTGCATCGCCACCCGCATGGGTGATCTGGTCTTTTTTATCATCAAGCCCACCAACATCAGCGTCCTGTCCGATTCCAGCATCAGCGCCAGGATCTACGCCCTGCTGAATGTGGTCAAGGGGCAGGCGGAAATTGAGATGCTGGCCCTCAACTCCAAGGAGTCCTTTGAGCGAAACAAAAACTTCTATCAGGAGCGCATGGGCAGCGAGGAACTTCCTGCCATCCGGCGGCTTCTGGAGCAGGACAGCAAGCATTTGGATCGCATCCAGGTGCTGATGGCGTCCAGCCGGGAGTTTTATATCATCATCCGGCTGCGAAGCGAAAAGGAAACGGATGTGTTCCCGTATCTCAGCCGCATTGAGCAGAGCATCAATGACAATGGGTTTACCACCCGCCGCGCCACCGAGCAGGATCTCAAGCGGATGCTGGGCGTTTATTTCGAGCAAAATGTGACCACCGAGAAGTTCGAGGACTACGACGGGGACCGCTGGGTCATCGTGGGCGAGTAAATCAATTCATCATAGGCCGTGGAGGTGTTCCACTCCATGGCCGGGATGCCTCCACGGAGAATAGGAGGCATCCATTTTGGCAAAGAAAGCGAAAAGACCTGTTCCGCAGGGCCGTGAGGAGGCGTCCATCAAATCCTTTTTGGATATGATCGCCCCCTCTGTGGTCAGCTTCATGCCGGATCATTTCATCTGCGGCAACACTTTCCGATGTGTGTGGGCACTCAGGGAATACCCAACCAGCACGGATGAGCAGGCTATTCTCCGCCATCTGGGCGAGAAGGACGGCGTCACCCTGCGGATCTACACCCGGCAGGTCACCCCGGCTGAGGAAAAGCGCATCATTCAAAATGCGGCCAACAAGAACCGCATGAACAGCTCCAACACCAACGACCTGCAGCAGACGGTCACCGCCGAGAGCAACCTGCAGGATGTGGCGACTTTGGTGGCCACCATGCACCGCAACCGTGAGCCTCTGCTCCACTGCGCCGTGTACATCGAGCTGACCGCATCCGATTACAACAGCCTCAAGCTGCTCCAGACCGATGTACTCACCGAGTTAGTACGAAGCAAATTGAATGTGGATAAGCTCCTGCTCCGTCAGCAGCAGGGCTTCCGCTGCGTCAATCCCTGCGGCCACAACACATTCGGCATCCAGTTTGAACGGGTGCTGCCCGCCTCCAGCGTGGCGAATCTCTATCCCTTCAACTACTCCGGCAAGCTGGACTCCAAGGGCTTCTACATCGGCAAAGATAAATACGGCAGCAACATTCTGGTGGACTTCGACCAGCGGGACGAGGACAAGACCTCCGCCAACATCCTGATCCTGGGCAACTCCGGTCAGGGCAAGTCCTACCTGATGAAGCTGCTGATCCTGAATCTGCTGGAGTCCGGCAAGTCCGTCATCAGCCTGGACGCCGAACATGAACAGCAGGAGATGTGCGAGGCGGTGGGCGGCTGCTTCGCAGACTGATGGCCGGGCAGTACATCATCAATGTGCTGGAACCCAAGTGCTGGGATGACGGCGGAGACCCCAACGCCACCGACGCGCCGGAGGCCTTTCGCAAAAGTACCCTGCTGGCTCAGCACATCTCCTTCCTCAAGGACTTTTTCCGGGCCTACAAGGATTTCAGCGACGCGCACATCGATACCATCGAGATCATGCTGTCCAAGCTGTATCGCAAGTTCGGCATCACCGAGCGAACCAACTTCAGCCGGATGTGCCCGGAGGACTATCCCATCCTCTCCGACCTCTACGATCTCATTGAGGAGGAATTCAAGACCTACGACGCCGACCGTCACCAGCTCTACACCCAAAAGCTCCTGCAAGAGGTGCTGCTGGGGCTGCACTCCATGTGCAAGGGCGCTGACGCCCAGTTCTTCAACGGGCATACCAACATCACCTCCAGCCGCTTTTTGGTGTTCGGCGTCAAGGGAATGCTCAGTGCCGCCAAAAATGTCCGCAACGCCATGCTCTTCAATGTGCTTTCCTTCATGTCCGATAAGCTCCTGACCGTGGGCAATACCGTGGCAGCTCTGGATGAGCTGTATATCTGGCTGTCCAACCCAACCGCCATCGAGTACATTCGCAATTGTCTGAAGCGTGTGCGAAAGAAGGAATCGGCGATGCTGCTGGCCAGTCAGAATCTGGAGGACTTCGATCAGGAGGGCGTCCGTGAGATGACCAAACCCCTGTTCAGCATCCCGCCTCACCAGTTTCTGTTCAATGCCGGCTCCATCGACAAGCGGTCCTACATGGATATGCTCCAGCTGGAGGAGTCGGAATACAATCTCATCAAGTTCCCCCAGCGCGGAGTCTGCCTGTACAAGTGCGGCAATGAACGATATCTGCTTGAAGTTCACGCCCCGGCCTACAAGGAGAAACTCTTCGGAACGGCAGGTGGTCGCTGATGGCTGTTTCCGCTGCCGCAGTGGCCAAGGCCGCTGCCATGCTGCTTACCAACGAAAAGACCCGGAAAGGTTTGGGCTGGATTCTGGTGGCAATCTTTTCACCAGCCATTCTTTTGATCGCCCTGCTCTGCTCCCTTGGCTCAGGCGGGGCGGAGCATAACAACTACTCGGTGGAGGCGTGCTTCTACGGAGCGGAATTCTCCGCAGAAGTCCCGGCGGAATTTCGATATCACATCGAGGAGATGCGCTCGGCCTTTTCTCTTCTGGATTCGGCGGTGTCCTCTGCCAACGGGCAGATGGACAGCGGCAACAGCCTTGACCCGATCAGAGTCAAGGCTGTTTTTTATGCCCTCTGCTTTGGGGAGGACGCCCCGTCCACACGGGCGGCGAACAGCTTCGCGGGGTGCTTCTACACCACCGAAACCCGTACACGAACCGTGGAAGTGACACTGGAGGACGGGACTACAAGTACAGAGGAAGAAGAATACACCGTCGCGGTGCCGGTCTCTCTGTTCCAGGCCTACGCCAATCTGGAGACCCATCTGGGCAGAGAGATCACGGAAGATGACAAGAGCAACATCGACCATATCTATACCATGATCGCGGGGAGCGCCGGGGGCGGCAGCTACAGCGGCGAGTATCTCAGAGGGGATGGGAGCAGCATAGAGCTGGACATCTCCGCCTTCACCGATCCAACCACCAAGAACGCCGCAGACCTTGTGACCTACGCCATCCACGCCTGGGAATCCGGTTGGGGCTATGTCTGGGGAACATACGGCAGTGTCCTCACCGATTCGCTCTTCGCCTACAAGCTGGAGCAGTACCCTGATGGCGTCGGCAGCTATGCGGACTTCATCCGTGCCAACTGGCTGGGCGGCAGAACCACAGACTGCGTGGGCCTAATCAAAGGGTACGGCTGGCTCAATCCCGACACCATGACCATCGAGTATGGGACCAACGGGATGCCGGATCTTGGCGCCAACCAGATGTACTATAACGCCTCGGTGTCCGGAACCATCGACACCATGCCGGATATCCCCGGTCTCGCTGTCTGGCATGACGGCCACATCGGCGTGTACATCGGTGACGGTTATGTGATTGAAGCTATGAATACCAAGAAAGGTGTGGTGAAAACAAAGCTGGAGGGCCGGGGCTGGACCCACTGGCTGCAGATCGAATACATCAACTACGACTGAGAAAGGAAGTGCCAATGAAGCAAGTGAACCTGACCATCACCTTCGACGAGGAGAAGCTCTCTGCGCTCAAACGCTATATGGGCAAGAAGGAGCTTGATCTGGATCGTGAGATGACGGATGCGCTGGTGAAGCTCTATGAAAAATATGTGCCCGCCCCTGTGCGGGAGTATATCGATGAGAGCGATGTAAGCGCCGCCGCTCCGAGCAAGCCCCGGCGCAGCCCGAGAGCCGCCGCACCGAAGCCTGACCAGGAACCGGAGGTGATCCAGTGAACAAAGATGAGATCGCCATGGATTACAAGAAGGAGCTGAAGAAGCGGATCAGCGCCGACTATGAGCGCCGGGTCAAGCAGTGGATGGCGGCCGATCCCTCTCAGCTGATCGATGCCGCTGAGGAGATCACCGCCGCACGGTTGATCCGTGACAATATCGAGGACGCCATCAACGAGGAGGACGCCAGATTTCTGCTGGGGCTGGGCGAGCCGCTGGATGAGCTGGCAGACCGCTGGATTGCGGAGAATGGTCTGGATGCCTCCCATGGTGAGGAGCTGCTCCACTGCGTCTGGACGCTTCGGGAGGAACTGTCTGATGACGCAGACCCATGCACGGTTCGTGATTTCCTGGCAGCCCATGTTGGCGGCGTCTTTTCCCTGATGACCCCGTGCGGCTTTGTGCCCCTGACCGCAGCTCAGGCGGAAGGACTGATGAGCGGCCAAAGTGCCGCGGCGCATCCCGGCGTGCCCGGTATCACGATGTCGCTCTCTGCCGACGATCTTCTCGGTCAGACGGTCAACAGCGCCAACTACGCAAACGGCGTGTGGCACCTCCTGACCGAGTACCCTGAGATGAAGCAGTGCGGGCCGGAAATGGGAGGAATGCAATGAGGGGCCGTGAGATCACACTCTGGCTCGACGAGCGGTGGTACGACGCTCTGAGCAAACAACTGAAGGGAGAAACGCTGGAGGAGCATCTGGAGAATATCCTTGATGAAATGTGCAACCAGCTTCCTCAGCGGGAGTACGAGCGCATCAGCCATGAGCTCTGGGCAGAGCAGCAGGCGGAGGAGGAGGCTCGGGAGGCCGCACGGCGCTTCGCCGTCTTTCATGTCACGGAGAACGGCAGCTCCGATTATATTCTGGCCGAGGAAAAACTTGAGCTGCTCTCGACCGCCCGCCGTCTGCGCAGCTACATCCGCAAGCCGCCCGACGAGGCGCCCCACCGCTTTGTCGAAACGCTGCTGCACACCCAGCGAATCTCTCAGGAGGAGTTCAACTCCTATGTGTCGGAGCGGCTGGACAACACCGGCCGGGTGGTGGGTGCCTACGATATCGACCTCGACAGCGGAGATATGGAAGCCGTCAGCATCATGGATGGCTGGAAGCGGTTCAGAATCCGGGATGTGAGCACCGCCGCCTACTTCGCCATGAAGAAGGGCAACGCTTCGTCGGACGATAGGTGGCGGATCTTCCTGGACCGTCTGGAGGAGAGAACGCTCCACCAGGAGCCGGAATCGGAATACCTCTCCGGCAGCCGGCGGCTCTGCGCCGAGGACATCTCCTTCGCTGACGAGATCATTCAAAACGACAATCTGCTGGAGTTTTATATGGAGGTGTGCTTCGACGCAGATCAGATGTTTGGCACCAATGTCTGTACCACCGAGAATGATGACTGGCTGAACATTTATGCCAACTACGATCTGGAGGCCCGCCGTGTCTGCGACACACTGGAGGTGTATCTGCAGCGGGGCAACGGCGACGAGGAGGCGTTCAAGTATCGTCTCAGCGCCGAGGAGCAGGCTCTGCTCCTCCGAAGATGGATGCCTATTGTCAGGCGCACTTGGGGCAGACACTGGAGGAGTGCTGCGCGGACTATCTGGCAGAGCAGAGCCAGGAGTCCCCGGAGATGCAGATGTAGCCCCCCGTTGCCCCCTGTGAGCCGCTGTGTGCGGCTTTCAGCGGGTGGCCGACCGTGTACCCCACCCCGGAGAAACAGGCGGGATTTGGGCCGCTTTCCAAGAGGGCGGGAAGCTGACGAAAGCGAAGCAGGAGAAAAAGCCGGGGACAATGCCGCCCCCGGCTCTCCCACTTCTGCCCGCAGTGCGGGCAGTTTCAGGCTTTTTGCACCGGGGACAAATCCACCGATGAAATGCGCCGCTGGACCCTATGAAACCGGAAATGCCCGGTGTGACGGGGTTTTCAGCGGTGACACCAGGAAAAATGAGGAGTGAATGACCTGATGACAGAAAACAGCAAGATCAAGAAGGGCTTCTGGCTCTCCGAGGATCTGGACGAAAAAATCGACATCTATCTGCGCCTCGATAACTGCTCCAGCCGGAGCGAGTTTGTTGAGCAGGCGCTCCGGTTTTACATCGGCTACCTGAACACGAAGAACGCCGGCGCCTTTCTGCCCGAAGCACTTTCTGCCATGATGACCGGCACACTGGATTACTATACCGGGCGCATGGGCTCGCTCCTGTTCAAGCAGGGCGTGGATCTCAATGTGCTGGGACAGATCATCGCCTACGACACCGACATCGACGAAGGCGAATACCAGCGCCTGCGTGGAAAAGCCATCCGGGATATGAAGCGCACCAATGGACGCATCTCGTTCAAGGACGCACTGGACTTCCAGAAGTCGGTGTAACCCATGGCAAAGCTCGTACAAAAGAGCGGCTACATCCAATCGGACAAGGCCGGCGGGTACATGAAGTACATTGCTACCCGTGAGGGCGTGGAGAAGCTGTCCGGCAACGGTCCGGTTACCAAAGGCCAGCGGGAACTGATTCAAAAGCTGCTCCATGACTTTCCCGATGCTGCGGAGCTGTTCGAGTACGAGGACTACTGCAAGACCCCCACGCTTGGAACCGCCTTCGCATTCATCACCATGGCGCTGGATGCAAACCTTCATGAGATGAATTCAGAGAGCGGGTATCTGTCCTACATTGCCACCCGTCCTCGTGTGGAGCGTCACGGCGCACATGGCCTGTTCAGCTCCGCTCCGGCAGTTGACCTGGATGCAGCCATGGCCGAGCTGGAGGCCCACGAAGGAAATGTGTGGACCATCATCTACTCTCTGCGCCGTGAAGATGCCGCCCGCCTGGAATACGACAATGCAGAATCGTGGCGCACACTGCTCATGATGCACACACAGGATCTGGCCAAGGCCATGAGGATACCGGTGGATCACTTCCGCTGGTATGCAGCCTTCCACAACGAGGGACATCACCCCCACATCCACATGATGATCTGGTCGGACAATCCCAAGGAAGGATTCCTGACCAGGGATGGCATTGCGGCTATGCGCTCCAAGCTGACCAACACCATCTTCCGTAATGAGATGAATCGGATCTACGAGCGGAAGGATGTGGCGTACAAAGAGCTGATCGAAACGGCCCAGGACACCATGCGGGAGCTGATCCGCAGAATGAATCACCAGATCTGCGACAATCCGGTCATCGAGGAGCAGATGCGCCAGCTGGTACAGGCGCTGGAAACCACCACCGGAAAAAAGCAATACGGTTATCTGAAGAAACCGCTGAAAGCTCTGGTGGACACCATCGTGGATGAACTGTCCCGACAGCCGGAAGTGACGCAGTGCTACGAAATCTGGAATCAGATCCGTGACGAGCTGAACGAGTGCTACGGCAGCCGCACACCACGGAGCATCTCCCGCTCTCTCAGCAGAAAGAGTTTCGCAGAATCAAGAACGATATCATCCGGGAGGCCGAGAACATCCGTCTCGGCTCCCAACTTTTGAAGATGAAGCACTACAGGACGAGCCTGAGCCGGAGGAAGCACAGGAGGAACATCAATCCTACAGCGTATTCGAACAGGCACAGCGCTACCGTGCCGCCAAATCCGTTCTGCAGGATGTCTATGCGCTGGATGAGGAACACGCAGAAGCGGTTCGGGAGTTGGAGCAGCTCTGGGCAGAGGGATATACGGTGGCAGCCCACCAGCTGGGTAAGTTCTACCGGGACGACCTCTCCACTATGCGGGACCACGAAAAAGCTGAGCGGTGGTTTCGATTGTCCGCAGAGGCCGGAAATGACTTCTCGGAATACGCCCTTGGGAAACTGCTCCTTTCTCAGAAGCGCACAGCGGAGGCAATGCGATGGCTGGATAAGGCTGCCGGACATGGGAATCAGTTTGCCCAATACCGCTTGGGAAAACTCTATCTCACCGGTGAGCCTGTGACAAAGAATGCGGCAAAGGCTCTGGAGTACCTGACCGCCGCCGCCAGACAAGGAAACCAGTTCGCACAGTATACACTGGGCAAACTGTACCTCCTGGGCCGGGATGTGGAGCAGGATCGGGAGCAGGCCAGAGAGTGGCTCACCCGCTCCGCTGCCCAAGGCAACCAGTACGCCCAATTCTTCCTCGACCGCTTCGACCAGTTCCGTGATCCGTCCGTGATGCTGGCGGCAACCAAACTGCTCCATCACATGGGCAGGATCTTCCGGGATAATTCTGCACCGCCCCATAACCCGGCCGGAATCCGCATTGACTCCAAACGGCGCAGGCGCCTGATGGAGAAGCGCATGGCCATAGGCCACAAGGCAGACGATCACGAGGAGCAGCAGTCGTATCAGCAGACCATGTAACAGGAGGAAACCATGTCGACCTATGCTCCTCTGTTTCCAAGACTTCCTGATTGGTTCCCATATTTCTGCTATCAAAAGCAGTACAGGAAAGCGAGGGATCATAATGGAAAATATTGATTTGTGCGGCGTCATCCAGCTGCTCCGTTCGTTGGTAGCGCAGAAGAAAACAACGGAAAAAGAGGCCCGGAAGATATTGTCCCGAATTGCCGCACAGACTGGCGCCAGCATTGTAATTTCCTTCTGAATTGTTGCTCTTTTCAATAGCTATTTCAGGGGTGTTGTGGTATTGTTTGTGTTGCCAAAGGAGGTGAACTGACATGGCAGAGAAGCGAATGACGGACGGCAGCATGGCGCTGCAGGAAAAGCAGTATCGGGTCATAACCATCGAGCCACAGAAAAGCCTAAGAATGTAAAACTGCGGGTGGCTGCCTACGCCCGTGTCAGCTCGGCCTCGGATGACCAGCTCAACTCCTTCGCCGCACAGAACCAATACTACACCAGCCTGATTTCCAGCAAGGAAAATTGGAGCATGGTGGACATATATGCCGATGAAGGCATCACCGGCACATCAGCCGAGAAGCGCGAGGACTTCCAACGGCTCCTTGCAGACTGCCGCAGAGCCTGATCGACCGAGTGTTAGTAAAGTCCATATCCCGCTTTGCCCGCAACACGAAGGAATGTCTGGAAGCGATTCGGGAGCTGAAGTCGCTGGGGGTTGGAGTGTGTTTCGAAAAAGAGAACATCGACACCGCAACTATGTCCGGCGAAATGATGACCGCACTGTTCGCCTCCTTCGCTCAGGCCGAAAGCGAATCCATCTCCGGCAATATGCGCTGGAGTTACCAGAAAAGGATGCAAAGCGGGACATTCCTCCCATCCTCTGTTCCATACGGATACAGAATTTGCAATCGTCAGATTGTAATTGATGAGGAAGAGGCCAAAATCGTCCGCAGAATTTTCAAGGACTACCTTGCTGGTATCAACATGGCAAAAATTGCGGCATCACTAAATCGCATGGGAATACCAAAGCGTAAGGACAATGCCGAAATTATCTGGCATAAAACCTCCATACGATATATGCTCTCCAACGAGCGATATGTCGGTGATTCGCTATGGCAAAAAACATATATGACAGATGCGTTTCCTCCTGTAATGGTACGAAACCGTGGTGAAAAAGAAATGTATTATGCCGAGGCAACGCACCCAGCAATTATTACAAAAGAAGAATTTGACGCAGTTCAGATGCTCCTTGGGCAACGCGCGAAACGAGAAGCATGCCCCGAAAACAAATCTCCATTCGATCAAAAAGTATTCTGTGGTCAGTGCGGAACATCCTTTCGAAAAAAAGTCAGCCATGGGAAAGTTTTCTGGAGCTGTAGGAAGCACAATGAGGACATCCTGAGTTGCCCTGTTACGCAAGTGCTTGATGCCGAAATTCGCAGGGCATTCCTTCGATTGCATTATAATCTCAAGATACACGGTGAGGCTATCCTCACCGAAATGCTCAACTCACTCCAGGCAATCCGCAACCGTCGAATGCTATGGAGCCTGGACGTCATTGAACTCAACAAACAAATATCGGAATTGACCAGTCAGAATCAAATGCTGGCCACGCTGAAACAGCAGGGCCTCATTGATCCTGACATTTTTATATCTCAGAACAATGAGCTGACCGAACAGCTCCGTACCGCAAAGCTGAAAAAGGAACGCCTGCTGGTCGCTGATGGCGACAGCACCATGCCCAAACGCGGGAACTGATGGAAATACTGGATGCAGGGCCGGACTTCCTTGATGACTTCGATGCGGAGCTGTTCGGTGAACTCGTTGAGAAAATCATTGTAGACAGCAGCGAGCAGCTCCGCTTCCGCCTGAAAAACGGATTAGAACTGGTCGAGATCATAGAGAGGACGGTGCGTTAATGGGCATCCGAAAGCAGCCCTTTGGATACCGGGTGGAAATGGGTGAGGTTGTTCTCCACGCCCAAGAAGCGAAGCTGGTGGAGTATATCTTCCAACAATACCTTTGCGGAGCCTCCTTCAACATATTAGTGGCCCAACTGCGGGAACAGACCATTCCCTATGACGAGGGAAGGCTTTGGAACAAAAACATGGTCGCCCGAATTTTAGAGGACCGTCGCTATACCGGAGATGGTGCTTATCCGGCCATCATTGACCAGAAAACACTGAGCCGAGTTCTCGAGAAGCGCAGCGCAAAACAAGCTCCCACACAAAAAACAGAAGTACAAAAGCTCCTGCGGCGGCTCAGCGGCTATACTGCTACAAAGCAGATGGAGCAACAGGTGCTGAACCTGCTCAATGGTTTGATTGCATCACCGGAACGCATCACGCTTCCAGAAACGGAAAATCTGCCACAACCCCCAGTGCAGGTGTTGCAAAGGGAATTGGATACCGTGATGGACCAACAGCCAATCGATGAGGATGCCGCTCAGAAGCTCATCCTGCCATCGCCGCAGCACAATACAGTGCCATAAATCCGAACCAATACGAGACCATCCGGCTCCGCAAGCTGCTCTCCAAGCAGGAGCTTATGACCGAGCTGGACGCTGAATTGCTTCAAAGTTCCGTCTCAGCCATCCTGTGCTATAGAGATGGAACCATGGATATCCAATTAAAAAACCATCAAATGATAGGAAGAAGTGAAACAGTATGAGAGAAAGCCCGCCTAAAGTTATTACCATTCCTGCAAAGCCGGAGGCTGCAGCCCAGCAGACTAATAAGCGGCAACTTCGTGTAGCTGCATACTGCCGTGTCTCCACCGACGATGAGGAGCAGCTCACCAGCTATGAAGCCCAGCAGAACTACTACACCGACAAGATCATGACCAACTGCGACTGGACTATGGCCGGGATCTTTGCTGACGAGGGCATCACAGGCACCTCGGCCCGAAAACGACCTGAATTCCTGAAGATGATCCGGATGTGCAAGCAAAAGAAAATCGACATTGTCCTGACCAAATCCATCTCCCGCTTCGCCAGAAATACGGTGGACTGCCTGAACTACATTCGTGCCCTACGAGAGCTTGGCATCGCAGTAATCTTCGAAAAAGAAAACATCAATACCCTGGAAGCAGATAGCGAGATCCTCATCACCATGCTGGGAGCTTTCGCCCAGGCTGAAAGTGAGAGCATCAGCGCCAATGTCCGCTGGGGCAAGCGCCAGGCCATGCGGGAAGGAAAAGCCATCATTCAGTACGACCGCCTCTATGCCTACGAAAAGGGCGAGGACGGAAATCCTAAAATCATCCCGGAGCAGGCCGAAGTGGTGCGGTCAATCTACCATCAATACCTGACCGGCGCCAGCCTTCGGATGATCAAGGAGCGGTTGGAGGCTGAACAGATCCCCAATGTGTCAGGAAAAGCTCAATGGACCATCACAACTATCCGCAGTATCTTGCGAAACGAGAAATATTGCGGAGATGTCCTTCTGCAAAAAACCTATATCAGCGATTGTATCAGCCGAAAGGTCATTCGCAATACCGGGCAGCTGCCCATGTATCTGGTACAGGATCACCATGATGGGATTGTAGATCGCAAAACCTTCGATGCCGTACAGGCAGAGATAGCGCGGCGCAGTGCCGGAAAGAGCCCCTCCAAAAAGAATGCGCCCACCGGCATGGCATCCTACGCCAGCAAATATGCCCTCTCGGAGCGGCTGGTCTGCGGTGAATGCGGAACGCTGTACCGCAGATGCACCTGGTCCAAGGGCGGCAAAAAGCGTGTGGTATGGCGCTGCGTCAGCCGCCTGGACTATGGAACAAAATACTGTCACAACTCGCCCACGCTGGATGAGGAACCTCTCCAGCGGTCGATCCTCGCCGCTATCAATTCCGTCATGAGTCAAAAGAGCACTCTTATCCGGCAGATCACATCCGCCATGGAGGTGGAGCTGGCCCCGGTACCCGGTGAGAGCATGAGCCTTGCAGATATCGAACAACGCCTGAACGAGCTGAATGACCGGACAAGAGAGCTGGTGGCAGAAGCCGCACGAACTAAGGATGCCGAGGCATACACCACCCAGCTGCGAGAAATTATGAATGAGGCTGCCGAATTAAAAGAAAATCGAGCTACATAGAAGAACAGCGGCAAAATAACGCACAGGCAGTCCAGCGCATAGAGGATGCGGCAGCCGCTATGGAACAAGCATCCTGCCACATCTGTGAATGGGATGAAACCCTCATCCGGCAGCTGGTGGATACGGTCAAAGTCCACTCTGCCGAAAAAATCACGGTATACCTCCGGGGCGGCGTTCAAGTCGACCAGGATATGATATAATGAGTGAAAGAAGGTGAAGCAATCATGATCTATGCCACAGGCGATACCCATGGCAACTTCCAACGGTTTGCTCCAGAACACTTCCCAGAGCAGGCTCAAATGACCAGGGATGATTTTATGATCATCTGCGGCGACTTCGGCGGTGTATGGGAAGGCGGCAAAAAAGATGCCCGCAGCCTGGACCGGCTGGAAAACCTACCGTTTACCACGCTGTTTGTCAGCGGCAACCACGAAAACTTCGACCTGCTGGGAAAATACCCCGTAGAGGAATGGAACGGCGGGAAAATCCAGCGCATTCGGCCCCATGTAATCCATCTAATGCGCGGGCAGGTCTTCGACCTGCAGGGATATTCCTTCTTCACCATGGGCGGTGCCAGGAGTCACGATATTGACGATGGTATCTGAATCCCAATGCGCCGGATTTTGAAGAACAGTATTGGGCTCTACGAAGAATGGGCGCCCGCTTCCGGGTCAACCATCACTCCTGGTGGAAACAGGAGCTTCCCAGTAAGTCCGAGTATGAAGAAGCTCGCGCAGTCTGGAACGCATTCACTATGAGGTGGACTATGTGATCACCCACTGCGCCCCAAGCAGTATCGTTGACATACTGGGGAACGGTGGATATGTTCACGACCACCTGACCGACTTCTTGGAGGAAATCAGAGAACGAGCTAAGTTCCACTACTGGCTGTTCGGACATTACCACGACAACAGGATCATCGACAACCGCTTCGTTCTGCTCTGGGAACAGATGGTACAGGTGGTGTAAAACAGGCCAAAGAGAAGCACAAGAAATACTCCTGCGTTTCTCTTTGGCCTGTTTCTGAATAAGGCAGATTCTGCCGGAAAGGAGGAAGCATGAACATTCGCAAAAACATCGATTACTCTGCCATGTTTGCCGCTATGGATACGGCAATGGCCACCGGAATGTCTCAGATGGAGCTGTACTGCCAGCTGGGCGCTTTGGTCTGTGAACGACCGGAAAAGGGTGCCGCTGTCGCAGCTGCCGAATACCTGAAAAACCGTTACCAGGATGCTTCCGGCTTCTCTCCCCGCAACCTGCGTCGGATGCGGGACTTCTACCGGATATATGGTGGGCAGCCGGAACTGCTGAAGCTGGCCATGGAGGTCAGCTGGACGCACAATGTAGTCATTCTCGAAGCAGAACTGAATCTGGAAGAACGGCGCTGGTACTTGTGCGCTGCCCAGCAATTTGGGTGGTCAAAGGCAGATCTCCAGAAAAAGATTGCGGCAGAGGCCCATCTGGAACTCCTCCTCGACGAATCAGAGGTTCCGTGCTATACTGAATGCGAAGATAGCAAATTGGAGTGTTCAAAGCATGATCAAGATACTTTTCCTCTGCCATGGGAACATTTGCAGAAGCCCGATGGCCGAGTTCATTATGAAAGATCTGGTGAAGAAGGCCAATCTGGAGCAGAGCATTCAGATCGAGTCGCAGCCACCAGCACAGAGGAGATCGGCAATCCGGTGTATCCGCCGGCTCGCCGCAAGCTGTCCGAGCATGGCATCGATTGCTCTGGCAAGAGAGCCCGCCAACTGCTGAACAGCGACTACGAGAAATACGACCTCCTGATTGGCATGGATCATGCCAACATGCGAAGTATGTACCGCATCTGCGGCGGCGATTTTGCCGACAAGATGCATCTGCTAATGGACTTTACCAACCGTCCCGGCGAGGTAGCCGATCCGTGGTACACCGGCGATTTCGATACGACCTGGCGGGATGTAGAGGAAGGCTGCCAGGGACTTCTTCAAAAAATAATCAACAAGGAGGTGTAAATGCGTGGAAAAACTGGTTGTCAGAGGAACCGAGATCAGTGTACAATGGAATTCCAGCCGGGATGACTTTATCAGCTTGACGGACATTGCCAAGCTTAAGGACAGTGACAACCCCCGATACATCATTCAAAACTGGCTTCGCAACCGGAATACGATTGAGTTTCTTGGTGTCTGGGAGTCCCTTTACAACCCGGAATTTAACCGTGTCGAATTCGATGCGTTTAGGAGTCAGGCCGGTCTGAACAGTTTTGTGATGACTCCCCAAAAGTGGGTGGAGGCAACCGGCGCTATCGGTATCGTCTCAAAAGCTGGTCGATACGGTGGCACTTATGCACACAAAGAGATCGCCTTTGAGTTTGCCTCCTGGATTTCTGTTGAATTCAAGCTGTATCTGGTCAAGGAATTTGAGCGGCTCAAGACCGAGGAGATGAAACAACTTGGCTGGGACATCAAGCGAAATCTGGCCAAGATCAACTACCGCATCCATACGGATGCCATCAAGGAGAATCTGATTCCGCCAGAGCTTTCCCCAAAGCAGGTTTCCATAGTGTATGCCAGTGAAGCCGATGTCCTGAACATGGCCCTCTTCGGTATGACTGCAAAGCAGTGGCGGGACAGCCATCCGGATCTCAAAGGAAACATCCGCGACTACGCCAATGTCTCTCAGCTGGTCTGCCTGTCCAATCTGGAAAACCTGAATGCAGTATTTATCAGCGAAGGAATGTCTCAAGCCGAGCGTCTGGCAAAGCTCAATGCCATCGCCATCAGCAGATGGAGATTCTGACGCAGGATCACCGGATCGAAGCTCTGGAGGCTCATAGTGCAGAACTATCTCCCCTGGAGTAAAAAATAATATACCGGACGCTTGCGAATGGACGAAGGCCGTGGCATCTATAGTGTTGCGATGTTCCACAGCGAGTGTCCTCACAGCATTTGAAAAGCTGTGAGGACACTCGCTTTTTTCTGCTCAAACCGCAGGTCTGTAACAGAGGATTTTATTGCGGGGAGGAGACGGGCGAGAGCCTGACGGATTTCATTCTGAAGGAAAAAACGGAGGAAGCAAAACGCCTCCTCCGCTATTCGGATAAATCTTTGACCGCTATCGGGTCCTATCTCGGATTTTCCTCGCCTGCGTCGGCAGCACACGCAGCGAATATCGGGATAAATACCTGTGACTGCTTCCGCACAACAGACATACTGCGCGAATAGAGACATCCGGGGGTGCCTGAATGGCCCCCCGGATGTCTGTGAAAAAGAGAGTTATCAGCGGGTCTTTCTGCGCCGCAGCGTCAGGCATGCGCCCAGGGCGCACACGGTCATCAGGCCCATGTACAGCAGCACGCCGCTGTCGCCGGTCTTGACGCCGGGATTCTCCGGCTGCTCCGGCTTTTCGGGCTTTTCGGGCTGGCCGGGATTCTCCGGCTGCTCCGGCCGGTAATCCGGGTCCGCCGCGCCGCAGACGGTGCATTTGCCGTCCTTATAGTCGTGACCGGTGGCGGGGATGATCTCGCCCTTCTTCACGGTCTCGCCGCAGGTCTTGCACACCTCATCGCCGGTGTAGCCGTCCTGGGTGCAGGTGGCGGGCTTGGCGCCACCAGCTCGGTGTCGTGGCCGGTAGCGGGATGACCTCGCCCTTCTTCACGGTGACGCCGCAGGTCTTGCACACCTCATCGCCGGTATAGCCGTCCTGGGTGCAGGTAGCAGCCACAGCGCCCACAACCTGGGTATCGTGGCCGGCAGCGGGGATCACCTCCGTCTTGACGGCGGTATAGGTCTTTTGCTCAAAGGTCACAGCAGCCGTGTAGGTGCGGACACCGTCCGTGGTGCAGGTGGCAGGCGTGGTGATCTCGTTGGTGATCACGGCGTTCTCCACCTCAACGTGAGAGGAATCATTGGTGCAGATGAAGGTCGCGGCGGCGCTCTCCACTCCGTTCCAGCTCCACACGGGCTGGCCCCAGTCGTGGCCGGTGGCGGGGATGATCTCCGTCTTCTGGTCGCCGCACATGGTGCAGGTGTAGGTCATCTCGCCGTCCTGGGTGCAGGCAGCCGCTTTGGTGACCTCGCCGTCATTCCAGATGTGATGTCCGTCGGCAGTGGGGCAGGCCACATAGTACAGACGGATCACATCGTCCTTCTTCACATAGTAGCTGTCCAGAGTGGCATAGATGGCTCGCCGTTTTCATAGCGCAGAATGGGCATCTCCCCGTTGACGGTGAACAGCCACCCGGACCAGCTGCCGAAGCGCTTGTCGCCGGAGGACAGGGTCACGCCGTTGGGATCGGTGATGCCGGTAACATAATAGCCGCTGCCCTGATAGTCATACTTGTTCTGGCTCAGCAGCGCAAACAGCACGTCTGCCGCAGTGCGGTTGTCGGTCCTGGCGCAGCGATAGCTGGCCCCGGTCAGATCCTGGAACGCAGGCTCTATACTGCTGCCTTCCACGTTCAGTGTCACGTCGAAGGGCAGGAGACCGGGATCCTCGCGTCCCGTCCGGCAACGGTGACAGTGGTGGAGATGGGCTGCTGATAGAACTTGGCAAACTCCGCATAGGCGGGGTCATTCCGGAACTTTTCGTAATACTTGGCGTATTCCGTGTAGGTCAGGACGCTGTCGACGGTGACGCGGGTGTTGTACTGAGGCTGGGTCACCAGCAGGGTCTCGTGGGCCACCACGGAGCTGTTGCTGGAGCGGAAGCAGCGGTACTTCTGGGCCGCGTACCAGCCGGGGATATCGTCGGCCTTGACGCCGCACATGTTGTAGTCGTTCATGTTCCGGATGAACCGGTAGCCGTCGCCGTCGGGGACGATCTCGATGAAGGACTGCATATCGCCGGTGACATTGCCGCGGTCCGTGTTGGCGTTGCGGATGCCCTCCCAGTACACGTCCTCGGTGCACACCTTCTTCATAAAGGCAAAGGCGGCGTCCAGATCGCTCTGCTGCATGGGCTGAACGGTGAGGACGATGTCCTTGCTGGCCAGCACCGGCATAGAGCCGTAATCCCTGCCGGAGCCGCTGGGACGGTCCAGAATCTTCACCGTGACGGTGACGGTCTTGGCTCCCTGGCCGGGCAGCGCTGATACGTCAGCATCCGGGCCACATTGACCATGGCGGGATCGGCGGACACCACCACATTCTCATCGCTAGTGCACAGCAGAATGGGGGTATACTTGCCGTCGAAATCCTGGTGATAATCCCGGGCTGCATAGGTGCGGAAATCAGTGGTGGTGGGGAACTGGATATCCGAGGTGACGCTGCCGGTGTTGATGGCCGTGCCGTTGCGGGGATTGGTCAGGCCGGTCTCCCGCAGGGTAGTCTCCAGCAGGGCCTGATAATCCACGGGCCGGGGGCTGTCGGTGCCCTTAAAGAGGATGGTATAGACCTTGGTAACGGTCAGGTCCTCCCGGCCGTTGTACACCAGCTTCAGGGTCAGCGTGACGGTGGTGTCATTCCTGGGCATGGTGACGGTGGCCTTGTAGGGGGCAAAGATGGCGGAGTTGGACTCCTTAACAGACAGGATAGCCCTGTTGCCGGAGGTCCAGGAGGCGGTGGTCCACAGCTCCTGCTGCCGCCGTCATTGTAGTCCACGGTGCCCTCGTCCACGCCGGCCTCAGGGGATACTTGGGCAGGCTGGTCAGGTCGGAGGCGCTCTCCACCGTCTCAGGCGGGGTGATGCGGTCCGCCACGGTGTTCAGAGCGGCCATGGCCTTCTCCTCGTCCAGAGGAATGTTGAACAGGCACTGGTCACTGTCCTTGGTATAGGCGGTGTCCTTGTATGTCAGCACCAGGGTGGGGCGCACGGTGCCGGAGGCGGCAGGGTAGAGCCCTTCTCATTCCACTTATACTGGATGGTGCCGTCGGCAGCGATGCCACATAGTTCCAGCTGCTGTAGGCGGCCTCCTTCATGGCGACGGTGATGTCCGTGATGCCGGCTGCCGTCAGCTTGGCCCGGATCATGGTCAGAGCGTTGGTATCGGTGCCGTACTTGGGGTTATAGGTGCCGGAGATGGCTTCCTCGGCGGCGGCCAGCTTTTCCTCGGCCTCCTTCTGCTCGGGGGACTTGTTCTCCGTCCAGATGGCATAGAGGCTATACGTCTCGCCGTCCTCGCTGCCGTCGTCCCAATAGTCGCCCTCCTCAAAGGGGCGGTTGATGACGCGCCGTCCAGGTACTTCACCTCGGTGCCGTAGGAGCTCTCGGCCCAGCCGGCGAACTCATAGCCTCCCGGCTGAAGCCGCAGCGGGTCAGGGTCACATCCTGGCCGAAGGGCGCGGTCTGATCGGCCATGGTGCCGGTGGTGGTGCTCTTGTCGGAATACTTGACGTTGTACTTAATGATGTACTGATAGTCGCGCCACTTGGCGATCAGGGTCACCTGGTCGCCGGTGAACACGGTGTCCTTGGTAACGGCCTCGCCGAAGGAGCCGTCGGCGTTTTTCACATACCAGCCGTCCAGGGCCTTGTTGTCAGGATAGTAGCTCTTGCTGAGATAGGGCAGGCTGGAATAGACCTTGTCCGGGGTGACGGTCTTGTCCGCCAGAGACTGCTTGTAGCCGTTGCCGTCGAAGTGGACGGTGATGCCCTTGGTCCAGTGGGCGTACATATGGAAGCCGTTTTCGGCGTCCTCCGCTGTGAGCTTATAGGACAGGGAGATCTCGCTGCCGCCCTCTGCCGCATCGTACCAGCCGTCGAAGATATAGCCGGTGCACTGGGGGTCCTCCACGGTGCTGAACTTTACCCGGCCGTCGGCGTCCAGGATATAGTTATAGTTGCTGCCCACCACGCCGGTGCGGGTGATGTCCTCCGCGCCGTCATAGTTCAGGTGCAGGGTCACCTTCACCGGCAGGCCGCGCCACACGGCGTACAGGGTGACGGTCTCGTCCTGCCGGTCGGCCAGGTTCTTCACCGTCTCCCCGTCGGCATAACTGGCAGAGGAGGAGGTGTTGTACTTGCCCCAGCCCAGGAAGCTGTATCCCGCATAGGTGAAGGTGTTCTTGGGCAGGGTCAGCTCCTGGTCATAGGCAGCCGTCACGGCGTCCATCTGCCCCTGGCCGCCGTTGGCGGCGAAGGCAATGGTATAGGTGATGGGCGTCCACCGGGCCTCATAGGTCACGTCCCCGGTGATGACGGTCTCCGCCGTCAGCTGCGTCTCGCCGCTGAACCAGCCGCCGAAGGTATGGCCCTTTTTGGCGGGATCTGCGGGCAGACGGCCGCCAATGGCCGTGTTCTGGGGCACCAGGATGGTTGCATAGACGTCCTGGCCGTTTTTCAGGGTCACGGTATAGGCGTCGGCCCACACGGCGTACAGGTCCAGAGCCTTGTCCAGGGTGATGGCCGCGCCGTCCTCATACTGCACGGTTCCGTCGGGGGCGGCGGCCCAGCCGGCAAAGATCTTGCCGGCGCAGGTGAAGGGGTTGGCCATCAGGTCCCCTTGCCGCCGAAGATCTTCTGGGTGGCGGTGTCCTCCGTGCCGTTGTTGGCGTGGAAGGTTACCACCAGGGCCTCACCGGCGGAGAAGCCCCGCAGATAGACGCAGTCGTCATTTTTGTCGCCGCTGCTGTCCTTCTTGTATTCCACGGTGAGCTTGTCGCCCTTTTTGGCGTCCACCTCCAGGCCCTTCCAGTCCTGCTCACCGCTCTCGCCGTCGACGAGAATCGTGCTGCCCAGCTTGATGGTGCACTTGTCGTACTTGGCCTCGGAGGAGACCTTGTACGCAAAGGACAGGTGGCTGTCCTCCGTAAAGGTCAGGGTCAGGGTGCTGGTGGAATAGCTCTTTCCGGCGCTGCCGGAAAGCAGGACCTCCTGGCCATCCTTGGTGCCGACCTTCCAGGCCGTGGTGCCGGTGCCGGGTCCGCAGTCACAGGCAGCCCGTCAAAATACTGGGAGACGGTTTTGCCCGCCGCGAAGGCGTTGACAGGGATCAGGCCCAGGACCATGATCAGCGCCAGCAGCATGGAGAGAATTCTTTTCTTCATAATTTCTTCCCTTTCTTAAAATTTTGTTTTTTCCGGCAGAGCTTCCCTTTCCGCAGCAAAAAAAGAGCCCGCACTGCCGCGGCAGTGCGGGTGCGGGCCCTCCTATAAGCAGGATCGGCGCGGCAAACCCGGTGACGGCAGGTGCCGGATCGGGCGGCCAGCGTATCTGACTTATCCGGCCCAAGCCGGCTTCACAGTGACCCACTCGCGGGGATTTTCACCCCATTCCGCCTGTCCCGCCCGTGCGGGACAGACCGTCCGATCCTCTATGCTCTTTTTCGGCGCCGGGCAAAAAACTCCCCCGGATGTTCCAATGGGACCAGTATAGCACGGCCTGTTGAAAATTGCAAGCCGTCTGCGCTCAATCCGGCGCTGTGGAAGGCCGCGGCACCGGATCGGGCGGTCCGTCATGGCCGTCCCGATTATCTGCGGTTTGTCCCGGGAAAGGCCGGGTTTTGTCCCGGGACGGAGGCGGGACAGGCCGGGACGGAAAACAGCGTTCCCTCCGGGCTCATTTTCCCACGCAGAAGCGGGAGAAAATCGTCTGGATCAGGTCGTCCCGGATGTGCTTTCCGTTGAGCTCCCCCAGAGCCTCCAGGGCTGTCTCTGCGTCGGTGAGCACCACGTCGGGGGTCATGCCGGTGCGCAGCGCTCCCCGGGCGCTGCGCACGGCAGCCAGTGCCCGGGACACGGCGTCGGCCTGGCGGGCATTGGTCAGCAGCTCCCCCGGGCGCCCTCCCCGGCGGGGTACAGCGCCTGGATGGCATCGCACAAAACGTCTACGCCCTGACCGCTGCGGGCGGACAGGGACACCACATTGTCGAAATCGTCGGCCAGACGGCCGATGTCCACGGCCCGGGGCAGGTCTGCCTTGTTCACCGCCACCAGCAGATTGGGCGCCTGCCGGGCCAGGTCCATGGCTCCCGGTCGGCCTCCGTCAGGGGCCGGGAGCCGTCCAGCACCACAGGGCCAGAGACGCCTGCCGGGCGGCGGCCCGGGCCCGGTCCACGCCGATTTTTTCCACGGCGTCCGCCGTGTCGCGGATGCCCGCCGTGTCGCACAGGCGCAGCAGCACATGGCCCACCCGGACCTTCTCCTCCACCGTGTCCCGGGTGGTGCCCGCCACGTCGGTAACAATAGCCCGGTCATAGCCCAGCAGGGCGTTGAGCAGGGAGGACTTGCCCACGTTGGGGCGGCCCAGGATCACCGTGGGAACCCCCAGCTTCAGCAGCTTTCCCCGGGAAAACGTGGCCAGCAGCTCCTCCAGCCGGTCCTCCGACCGGCGGAGGGTATCCAGCATGTCCTCCCGCTGGAGGTCGCCGATGTCCTCGTCGGGATAGTCCACCACGGCGTAAAACCGGGAGACGATGGCCATGAGGCCGTCGTAGATCTCCGTGACGGTGCGGCTGAGGGCGCCCTCCAGCTGGCCCACGGCGTTGTGGGCCGCCTGGGCCGTTTCGGCGTCGATGAGGTCCGCCACGGCCTCCGCCTGGAGCAAATCCATCCGCCCGTTGAGAAACGCCCGGCGGGTGAACTCGCGCCCTGGGCCTGGCGGGCTCCGGCGGCAAACAGGCGTCCAGCGCCGCATCCAGCACCACCGGGCTGCCGTGACACTGGAGCTCGCCGCAGTCCTGGCCGGTGTAGCTGCCGGGGCCGGGAAACAGCACCGCCAGGCACTGTCGATGACCCGGCCGTCCCGGTCCAGCACGTCTCCCAGCACCAGGCGGCGGGGCTCCTGCCGGGACATGGGACGGCCGTTTTTCGGGCGGAACACCCGGTCCAGGGCGACCGGGTCCCCGGCCCGGACAGGCGCACCACCCGATAGCCGACGGGCCCGGGGCGGTGGCAATGGCGGCGATGGTATCAGACATGGAAATACACTCCCTTATATGCATATACGTGTCAGTATAGCATGATTTGTTGCCCCGGGCAAGGCAGACGCATGAATTCCGGCGCTTCGGGGCATACTACAGGCAATCATCGGAAAGGAGCGGGGAAATCATGCAGGCTATGGTCCATGCGAAAACGTGTATCCAGTGCGGATTGTGTCCGGCTGTGTGCCCGGACGT
>ENA-OQEN01000277-OQEN01000277.1-human-gut-metagenome-genome-assembly--contig:-NODE-277-length-22543-cov-4.240810_pt1 | contig 22543 bp, 27 predicted proteins | sample MGYA00242791_ERZ504627 | MGnify/ENA primary metagenome ERZ504627 (study PRJEB26092, sample SAMD00036316) | human gut metagenome | host: Homo sapiens | study: EMG produced TPA metagenomics assembly of... | reverse complement strand
GATTGCAGGTGTGTCCGGGTCGGGCAAATCATCACTTGCGCTTGGCGTGTTGTATGCTGAGGGTTCCAGACGATATCTGGAATCGTTGTCGACTTATACAAGGCGGCGGATGACCGGGGCGGCAAAGGCAAAGGTGGATGAAGTGTTATATGTACCGGCAGCACTGGCACTGCATCAGCGGCCGGGCATTCCGGGGATTCGCAGTACATTTGGAACCGGGACGGAGCTATTGAACAGCCTGCGGTTGATGTATTCCCGGCTGGCATCCCATCGCTGCCCGAACGGACATTATGTGCCGCCCACATTAAAGGTGGCAGCAGAACAGGAGATTTTGTGTCCGGAGTGCGGGGCGACGGTGCAGGCACCAAGTGCGGAGGAACTGGCATTTAATTCGCAGGGGGCGTGTCCGAACTGTGGCGGAACTGGCAGTGTCCGAACGGTGGATATTGATTCGCTTGTGCCGGATGATTCCATCAGCATTGACGATGGCGCCGTTGCACCTTGGAACAGTCTCATGTGGTCTTTGATGACAGATGTCTGCCGGGAGATGGGCGTGCGTACAGACGTTCCATTTCGTGAGCTGACGGAGCGGGAGAAAGACATTGTCTATCATGGACCGGCGGAGAAAAAGCATATTTTGTATAAGGCGAAAAAATCGAATCAGGCGGGAGAACTTGATTTTACATATTACAATGCCATTTATACAGTGGAAAATGCCTTGATGAAAGTGAAGGATGAAAAGGGCATGAAGCGTGTTGAGAAATTCCTTAAGGAAGAGGTATGTCCGGCATGTGGTGGCAGCCGGCTTTCTGAAGCGGCGCGGGCACCACGGCTGCGCGGAATTGGATTGGATGAAGCCTGTAAGATGACGCTTGGGGAATTGGTTGACTGGGTAGCTGGTGTGCCGGATTCTTTGCCTGAGGAGATGCGGCCGATGGCAGAGGCAATCTGTGAGTCATTCCAGACCGTAGCCAGACGGTTGATGGATTTGGGACTTTCTTATCTTTCGCTTGATCGTGTAGCATCTACACTTTCGACGGGGGAACGGCAGCGGATGCAGCTTGCACGCGCCGTGCGGAATCGTACAACCGGTGTATTATATGTATTGGACGAGCCGTCGATCGGACTGCATCCATCGAATATTCAAGGCTTGAATGCTGTTATGCATGACCTTGTTGCAGACGGAAATTCGGTGCTTCTGGTCGACCACGATACACAGATCTTATCGGAATCGGATTGGATTATTGAGATGGGACCAGAGGCAGGTGCCGGTGGTGGCTATGTGATCGCACAGGGTGATATTCCGCAGATTATCGCAAATCCGGATTCGATGATCGGACCATTTCTGGCGCGGAAGGCGGATATGCGTGTGCGCAAGCAGGCACGCGCGGAGGAAATGTTTGACTTTGGAGCACTGCATCTGTCGACGGATACGATTCACACGGTCAGACCGTTGGAAGTGGATATCCCGAAGGGGCGTCTGACTGTGGTAACCGGAGTGTCTGGTTCCGGAAAGACAACGATGGTTTTAGAAAGCCTGATTCCGGGCTTGGAAGCATCTTTGCAGGGAGCCGCGCTACCAGCACATGTAAAGCAGATTTCGGCAGAGGGAATCGCGCATGTGAAGTTGATTGACGCATCGCCAATCGGAATCAATGTGCGGTCGACAGTCGCAACGTATGCGAATGTACACGATGAACTGCGGAAGATATATGCAAAGACACCAGATGCGAAGGAAGCGGGCTATAAGGCAGGCGATTTCTCCTATAATACCGGAAAGCTGCGATGTCCGGTGTGTGATGGAACAGGGCAAATCAGTCTTGATGTGCAATTCCTGCCGGATGTAGATGTACCATGTCCGGAATGCAACGGATCGCGGTATGGGAAGGAAGCATGGCAGATCGGCTATGAGACGAAACAGGGAGCGAAGTATTCCCTGCCACAGTTGATGGATATGGATGTGAATACTGCGTTGGAAGCAGCGGCGGAGTGGAAGGTTGTGCGCCAGCGCCTGCAGGTATTGAAGAATCTGGGACTTGGTTACCTGACGCTGGGCGAGGAGACGCCGAGCCTGTCTGGTGGAGAGGCACAGCGGTTGAAGCTTGCCAGCGAGATGGGAAAAGGACAGGCAGATTCGGTCTTTGTATTCGATGAGCCAACGATTGGGCTGCATCCGCTGGATGTGCAGACATTGCTTGGCGTATTTCAGGCGCTTGTCGATCAGGGTGCAACCGTGCTTGTGATCGAGCATGATTTAGATGTGATCCGGAACGCCGACTATGTGATAGACATGGGACCGGGCGGTGGTGCCGCCGGTGGCCGTGTCGTTGCGGTTGGAACACCGAAGCAGATCGCAGCAAATAAAGACAGTATTACGGGAAAATATATTTAAAGTCATAAATTCTCCTTGACTCTGCACTTGGTGCATGCTGTATAAATCGCATATAGACCAACACTGCGGGAGGGAAGAACAAATGAAATTCATGTTATTGTTGGGATTGATCGGACATATTTTCTGTGGAGCATCGGACTGTCTGCTCATCTATGCACCGAATGGCAAGGTGAACCTGACGGACTTGAAGGATTATGAGAAGTCGAGTGTTTCGTTTCGGGGGATGCCAAGATGGGCATGTATCTTCAATCTGCTTCCGTTAGCTGTCGTCACATTGCCGACGAAGCTTCCTGCGAAGGCAAATGTAATCGGTGCAGGGATGTTCCTCGGACTCTTGTTTTTGATGTAAGATCTTGTTAAAATGGTGTTCAGAATGTGCTAGAAAAACAGGATGGAACATACGATGTTACTAGATAAAGATATACGGGAACCGTTATTTGAGTTCCTCGAAGAGCGGTACGGCAAGGTGCGCATCTTGGAGGAGAAAACCGTCGGGCGTTCGCGGGCGGATGTTGTGATGGTGATTCCTGAAAAAATCGTTGGAATCGAGATAAAAAGTGACGCGGATACATACACGCGGTTGGAGCGGCAGGTCGCAGACTATGATCTGTATTTCGATGCGAATATCGTGGTTGTCGGGAGCTCACATGCGAGTCACGTCGCGGAGCATGTGCCAGCACACTGGGGGATCGTGTCGGTAGAACAGCAAGAAGATCATGTGGATTTCTATATTGTGCGGGAGATGCAGGACAATCCGTATGCGCAGCTTCTTCGGACGATCCGTGTGCTGTGGCGCCCGGAGCTTGCCCATATTCAGGAGAAATACGGACTGCCGATGTACAAGCAGAAAAGCAAGGATTTTGTCCGTACAATCATTGTAGACCGGTTACCGGTCGAGGTGGTTCATAAGGAAATCAGTGATGCGCTATTTGAGCGGGATTACACCGCGATGCTTGCGGAGATTCAGGAATTCCGTAAGGCACAGGCGGCAAAACGCGGCAAGACTGTGCGCAAAAAAAGAAAAAAGTATCGAAGAAAAAAGCGGGATGCCTAGTAAGGCAGTTCCCGCTTTCCTTGCATAAAGTCGATTACAAGCTGCTTGTCCGTCTCGTTTTCAATGACGGCAGGCTGGTAGTTGTTGGATTCCCCGGTGTAGACATAACATGGAATCAAGGTGATGTCTGTATTCGCTACGGTGAAACCACCAGTCGCTGCATCCTGTGTGATCGTCAAAGTCTGGTTATAGATCAACGTTCTGTTCTCCGGGTAATTATTTCCACCGAAGATAAAATTCCCCAGTGAATATACGATGTTCACACCGTTGTAAGTCTCCATCGGCTGTAAGACATGTGGGTGGGAACCGATGACGAGGTCGGCACCGTGGTCGACTAAGTTATGGCAGGACGCCTGTTTCCAGTCCTCGTAGGCGTGTACCTTCTCTTCACCGCCGTGGAAATATACAACCTGATAATCACTGTTTGCATTTGCCTCTTCCAGATCCACTAACATTGCCTGTTCAGCTCCGGCGGAGTACATGCTTCCGAATACAAATGCAATCTTGAAACCATTGATTTCCTTGTAGACGATCTTTCCGTCCTTGCCCCAGTCAACACCTGCCACATCTAAGGCAGCACGCGTATCCATGTTGCCATCGGTGCCGAAATCATAAGTGTGGTTGTTGTCAATCGAGACAATATCGACGCCATTTTCCGGCAGGAGCTTGGCAGTTGCAGCGTGGGAGCGGAACCAGAATGCACGGAAGGTATATTCCGGCTTCTCCATGCTGACAGTCGTTCCGGATTGTTGTGCAAGTGCAACTGCAGAGTTATATTCCGCAACCGCATTATTGTATTGTTCGAGTGCGGCGGCTTCGCCTTATCCGTTTTCGCCAGATTGTCATTGTCGGAGAAAACATTTTCACAATTCGCAATTGTGATATCATCATTTAAGAAATAATCCCGTACATTTTCGAAGAATACGTGCTCGGCTGGCTGTTCGCCATGGCGTCGATGCTGCTGGTAGCGGTGTCGTTACCCGCGAGCATGATATCGCCGACGAAATTCATGCTGATGGTAAAGGATTGGGAAGCTGGTTTTTCATCTGCCCCGGCGTTGGTTACCGTTGCAACGCTGCCACTAACTGGCTGATAGGAATCCAGCCCGGAAAGGTCGATCGGCTGTGAGATTTCTGCCTCGGAGGTATCATCTGTATGGGACGAATCCTTCCGCAGATTGATCGCGACGAGACTGACCGTGCCGATGATCGTCAGAATAATAAAAAATATGATAATCTTTCGCATAGTAAATCCTCATATCTTCTGTGAATGCGTTTGTTTCAAATCATAACAAAACGCAAAAAGGAAACAAATAACAATATATAGAATACCACATTTTTCCGGTAAAGCAAATATATATAAATTCAAGATAGCGGCTAGTCAACCGGGATAAATGGTGGTAAACTATGCCTAGTTTAAATATGATAAAAAGGAGACATAGGATGAATTATCCATTGACTTTGGAACAATATATTGCACAGATGCCGATGCAGGAAGCAGAGCTTGCACGTATGGGTGCGCAGATTGCGGAAGCGCTTTCCGTGATCCACCAGCAGGGACGTGTGCATGGGGATGTAAAGCCGGGGAATATCTTGGTTGTGTCACCCGGAAATTATCAGTTGATCGGGTATGAGAACGTGCGGCAATATCCGGAGGGGACAATCCCGACATTTGTTGCACCGGAGCTGACACAGGGTGGCGCTTACCATGCAGGGACGGATGTGTATGCACTCGGCATGCTGATGAAATCGCTGATTCCGAAACAGGGCATCAGTGGTGTGTTTGACGAGATTATCCAGAAAGCGTGTGAACCAGATCCGGCGAGACGTTATGCGACGGCATTGGAATTTGCAGAGGAATTACAGATGCTTGCGGATATTTTGCAGGAGCCAACGGTAGGAACCGGGCAGCAGATGTATGTACGGGAAACAGAGCAACCATCGATGCAGCCAATGTACGCGCAGAAACAGGAGCAATCATCGAAACAGCAACTTGCGGGCAGCCATTGGTACAGCAGCCAAGGAGACAGTCACCGGCGCAGCAACCAACAGATCTGGTCAATCACCGAAGAAATGTACAGCAGGCGGATGCATATAATACACAGGAAGAGATGCATCTGCAACCGAAAAAAGAAAAAGTGACAAGGGAGACGCAGAAGGCGTCCTTGATGTTGCGGTTTTTACTGCCAATTCTGATTGTGCTGATCATAGGTGCGGCTGTTGCAATCTATGTTGTATTGATCCATCCAGTCAATCAGGAGGAAGAAACGACAACCGCGGCGCCAACAACCACGGAGGTAACGACCGAAGCAACGACGACAGAGGAGATGACTGAAGCAACCACAGAGGAAGCGGAATGTCCATATGAATATTCCCAGAAGATTACGGTAACCGCACATGCGGGAAGCACATCTGGAACGCTGACCGTTTATAACTGGGAACATGGCGACTGGGTTAACAAATATTCTGTTGCATGTGTGCTTGGCAGAAATGGAATCGGTTCTGACTACGGAGAAGGAAAAGGTGTCACACCGATGGGAACGTTTAAGCTTGGCTTTGTGATGGCAAATGTTGATCCGAAAAATAACATGAATTTTAAACTGGCAAGTGACTCAGCCGCAATCGTAGATGATGCAGAATCCGAACTGTATAACACACTTGTCGATACGAATACGGTAGGCGATGTGAGTGTTGATCATGTCGGAAGCAATATCGTAAACGGAAAATTAAATGCAATTATCTTTATCGAACATAATGGAGATGGCTTGTCTTCGGATGGCGTGACACCGGGAAAAGGCTCAGTCATTACGATCTGTGGAAATTATAGCAATGTCAGTGAGACAGCAGGCTGTATTGATATTTCAGCAGAAAATATGACAGAATTGTTGAAACTGTTGGATGGAAACATGAATCCACATATTGAGATTACATTGAATTAGGGGGTATCTATGAAGAATTTGCGGATGTTGTTCTGTATGTTGATGGGGCTTTTGATCGGTTCAGTTCTGGGAATTGTAATCGCAAATCTCACACACAATCAGCAGAAAAAGAAACACGCACAGATGGCAGCCACGGAGGTGACTGCGACTGCAGATGCAACGGCAGGGGATGTGGCAACGCCGATGGAGGAGCAGATGCATACAGCCCAAGATGCGACTGGGACAGATGCGGCGGTTCCTGATGAGGCACAGCCGGAAGCTTTGACAGAGATTTTGAATCGGAGTCTGGTCAGCTATGCACAACTGGCGGAGGTTTCCTGCAGACAACTGGTTGTCGTAGATGCAGATCACGATAAAGCGACGATATCCATGTATATCTGTGATACGGACGGGAAATGGACGGATACCGGACTGACAACCGAGGGCTATGTCGGGGCAAATGGTGTGAGCCGGGAGTCTTATGAGGGAAGCCGGATGACACCTGCCGGGGTATTTCCAATCGGCGAAGCATTTTATATAGAAGAGAAACCGAAAACGGGTCTTTCAACATTTCAAATTACAGAAAATACATATTGGGTTGACGATGAGGACAGTGAATTATATAATCAACGCATAGAACTTGATGGAGAAAAGACCTGGCAGAGTGCAGAACGTATGATTGAATACACGGATGCTTACAAATATGGATTTGTCGTGGAGTACAATCAGAATCCGGTGGAGCCGGGGCGTGGTTCGGCGATTTTCTTCCATGTGGGGCAGCAGCCGACACTGGGATGCATTGCAACAACGGAGGATATGGTGCTTGCATATCTGGCAGAATTATCGAAAGATATGCACCCGTATATCGTAATTCAATAGAAAATTTAACATCAGGTTAAATGGATGATAAAAATAAAAAACGGAGGATAGAGTTATGGCAATGAATATTGTATGTTTAGATTTAGAGGGCGTATTGGTACCAGAGATCTGGATCGCATTTGCGGAGGCAAGTGGAATTCCGGAACTGAAAAAGACAACAAGAGATGAACCAGATTATGATAAGCTGATGACATGGAGACTTGGCATCCTGAAGGAGCATGGACTTGGTTTGAAAGAGATTCAGGAGACAATCGCGAAGATTGATCCGATTCCGGGTGCAAAGGAATTCTTAGATGAGTTGCGCAGTTTGACACAGGTAATCATTATCAGTGATACCTTTGCACAGTTTGCAACACCACTGATGAAGAAGCTTGGTTGGCCGACGATTTTCTGTAACTCTCTGGAGGTTGCAGAAAGTGGAGAAATCACAGGCTTCAAGATGCGTTGTGAGCAGTCAAAGCTGACAACGGTTAAGGCATTACAGTCGATCGGATTTGAGACCATCGCCAGTGGAGATAGTTATAACGACCTTGGTATGATCAAGGCTAGCAAGGCAGGCTTCCTGTTTAAGAGTACAGAACAGATCAAGAAGGATAATCCGGAGCTTGCAGCATATGAGACTTACGATGAGCTGCTTGCTGCAATCAAAGAGCATCTGGATTAATCGGATAAAAATCGTTCTCTTATAACGAGGAATGAATAGAAATCGCTGTGAGCAACGCCTGTATTTGCTTATGGCGATTTCTTTATGTGCAAAAACTGCCATGCACAGATGTATGTACAAGATTTGAGAGATATAATTAGGAGGAATCTGGAAGATGTCAGAAGAGAAAAAAGAAATGAAAAAATCATCCAGCCCGGCGAAAGATCTGACCGTAGGATCGCCGATGAAACTGATTCTCGGATTTGCATTTCCGATGTTTCTGGGACTGTTGTTCCAGCAGTTTTACAGTCTGGTTGATACGATGATCGTAGGAAAATATCTGGGCGTGGATCCATTTGCAGGCGTTGGCTCGACAGGCAGTCTGAATTTTATTGTCATTGGATTTTGTATGGGACTTTGCAGTGGATTCTCGGTTCCGATCTCACAGAGCTTTGGTGCCAAGGATTTTCCGCTGCTGCGGAAGATGGTGACAAATTCTGTGTGGCTGTGTACATTTTTCAGCGTTGTAATTACAACTCTGATGCTTTTGTTCTGCCGCCCGGTTTTAACATGGATGAACACCCCGGAGAATATATTTGAATACGCATATATTTACATATTTATAATCTTTGCGGGAATTCCGTGTACGATTCTGTACAATATGACGGCAGCTATCCTGCGTGCGCTGGGAGACAGCAAATCGCCGATTATCTTCCTTGCGATTTCGTCTGCCATCAATATCGGTCTGGATCTGCTGCTCATCATAGTGTTCAGGATGGGCGTCGATGGTGCGGCGCTTGCAACCGTTGTTTCCCAGGGCGTATCAGGTGTGATCAGCATTATATATATTAAGAAAAAATTCGATATTCTTGCGATGGAGAAGGGAGACTGGAAGCTGGAGAGACATCTGGCAGGAAAATTGACGGGTGTTGGAATTCCGATGGGACTGCAGTATTCCATCACGGGAATCGGTTCGGTAATTCTGCAGACAGCGGTAAATGGACTAGGTTCCATCTATGTTGCATCTATGACAGCCGGCTCGAAGATCAATATATTTCTTGCGTGTCCGTTTGATGCGCTTGGTCAGACGATGGCACCGTATGCCGGACAGAACATCGGAGCAAGGAAGCTGGATCGTGTAGGGAAAGGTCTGCGTGCCGCATGTATCATTGGATTTATCGTGTCTGGACTGATGGTAATCGTAGTGAAGTTGTTCGGAGACCAGCTTACAATGCTGTTCTTAGATGAGAAGGATCCGGTTATCATGCAGAATTCAACACAGTTTTTGATCATTGTATCGGCATTTTACTGTCTGCTTACCTTGGTCAATACGGTTCGCTTTACAATTCAAGGTATGGGATTTTCATCACTCGCCATTATCGCAGGTGTGATGGAAATGATCGCGCGCGGTATCGCGGGTATGCTGCTCGTGCCGGCGTTTGGCTATCTCGGAGCCTGCTATTCCAGCCCGCTCGCATGGCTGCTTGCGGATGCATTCCTGATTCCGGCGTTCTTCCTGTGTAAACGCAAGGTCGCGCGGCAGCTGGAAGTCGGGAAAGCATAGTCAGGACTTGAATCTGGAAATTAAAATAAGAAAGCACGGTTTGATGTGAATCAAATCGTGCTTTTTATGTAATATATCGTTATCTGAACAATATTTTCATGCGGTCATTTATGCCTGACTCATGTGATTGATGTAATGATTCTTTAACGCCTGAAATGTTTCATCGCTCAAGTCATGTTCGATTCGGCAGGCATCCTCGTAAGCATCTCTTCGTTCACACCAAGAGACATAAAAAGATGGGCAAGCGTTTCATGCCGCTCGTAGATCTTGGATGCGATCTTCATGCCTTCCTCTGTGAGTGATAAAAATCCTTTGTCATCGACATTTATATATCCGTTTACACGGAGGTTCTTCAGATACACGCTGACACTCGGCTTGGATAATCCAAGATGGTGTACGACATCAATCGAACGAACGTGCTCGTGTGATTTGCCGAGAAATAAAATTGCCTCCAGGTAATCTTCGGCTGATTCCTGTATTTTCATAAACCAATCCCCTTTACATAATAAGTGCTGTTAACGTCGCTATGTCTGAATACTAACACAAATTTTACAGGTTTGCAAACGCTTTGCAAAAATGCTTTATAAATAAGAAATACAAATATAAAAATCCGATGTATTTTTTATTGACAAAATAGTTAGTTTGGGCTAATATTGTGTCGACAGAAAGTTAGTTGTTCTAAACTAACCTGAAATAAAGTATGAATACTACAGAAAAGGAGTGATTTTTATGCCACTGTCAATGGTAGAAGAAGGAGAACCAAAAACCATCGTGAAAGTGGGGGGAAAAGAGGAAGTTCGTAAATTCCTTGAGAACCTCGGCTTTGTGGACGGTACAGTTGTAACCGTTGTATCTTCGCTGGGCGGAAACATGATTTTGAAGGTGAAAGATTCAAGAGTGGCTCTTGGTCGTGACATGGCAAGTAAAATCCAGGTAGCCTAGAAGAACGTATTCGTAAGAGAGGAAGTGAAACAATGAAGACATTGAATCAGGTAAAAGTAGGGGAGACCGTAAAGGTAACAAAGATCGCAGGCGAAGGCCTATCAAGAGAAGAATCATGGATATGGGTATCACAAAGGGCGTTGAGATCTACGTGCGTAAGGTGGCTCCACTTGGAGATCCGGTTGAAATTACAGTTCGTAATTATGAGCTGTCTGTTCGTAAGGCAGATGCTGCAATTATCGAAGTAGAGTAATTCTCACATAATCGTAAATATGGTATACAGGTTGGACGTGATTGTAATTCTAAAACAGACCGTTGAAGCACGCTGGTACTTAATGAACGACAACTAGTTGGAGTGAATTTAGTACCACTGCGTGCTGAACCGAGCGAGAGCGGGTCTGTGAAGAATTACAATCATGGACAACTGTATTATATTTACGATTGCGTGAAATGTAAGAAAGATAAGGAGAGAAATCATGGCAATTACAATTGCACTCGCAGGTAACCCGAACTGCGGTAAAACGACATTGTTTAACGCCTTGACCGGCGCAAACCAGTATGTTGGTAACTGGCCAGGTGTTACGGTAGAAAAAAAGGAAGGTAAGTTAAAGGGACATAAAGATGTTGCCATCATGGACTTACCTGGTATTTATTCTCTTTCTCCATATACATTGGAGGAAGTTGTAGCAAGAAATTATCTGATCGGTGAGCATCCAGACGCAATCATCAATATCATTGATGGTACGAACCTGGAGCGTAACCTGTATCTGTCTACACAGATCATCGAGCTTGGCATCCCGGTTGTTATGGCTGTCAACATGATGGATGTAGTCAGAAAGAGCGGCGACAAGATTGATATCAAGGCACTTTCCAATGCACTTGGCTGTGAAGTCGTTGAGATCTCCGCTTTGAAGGGCGAAGGAATTAAGGAAGCTGCTGACAAGGCAGTTGCAGCTGCAAAGGCAAAGAAAGCCGTTGCACGTGTACATAAGTTTGACGATGCAGTGGAAGCTGCTATTGATGCAGTGGAAGCAAAGCTGGATGATTCAGTAGCAGAAGCGCAGAAGCGTTTCTTCGCAATCAAGGTTCTTGAGAAAGATAGCAAGATTGGCGATCAGCTGAAGAATATCCCAGATGTATCTGCAGAGATCAAGACACTGGAAGATAAGTTTGACGATGATACAGAGTCTATCGTGACAAGTGAGCGTTATGCGTACATTTCTTCTATCATTGGAAAATGTTTGAAGAAGGCAAAGTCAGGAAAGAAGCTTTCTGTATCTGATAAGATTGACAAGATTGTAACAAACCGTATTTTGGCACTTCCTATTTTTGCAATTGTCATGTTCTTAGTATATTACATTGCAATGCAGACCGTCGGTGCTGCTGCAACAGACTGGACAAATGATAACCTGTTTGGTGATGGTTTCCATTTGTTTGGTATGGAGAAGAATGACGATGGCGTTGCTTACAGCGACGATGCAGATGCTTACGCAGAGGCAATGCAGATCATCAATGGATTCATCTCTTACGGTGAAGAAAATGGTGTAGAAGTTGGCGATATTGCAGATGCTATGGATGCAGAGTCAGATGAGTTTGATCCAGCAAACGCTGCAAAGGCTGCTGACGAACTGCTGACAGTATTTGATGCCAATACAACAGCAACTTATCTTGTAGAAGATGAGGAGACACTGGCAACTGACGAGACAGAGTCTACATATGCAGATCTGCAGAGCGCAGTTGATACATACAAGTCTTATGGCTGTGAAGAGCCAGATCCTGCAGATTATGGCGTATTTATTCCTTCTATCCCTGATCTTGTATCAAGCGGATTGGAGAAAGCAAATTGTGCAGATTGGTTACAGGGATTGATCGTTGATGGTATTATCGCTGGTGTTGGTGCGGTACTTGGTTTCGTACCTCAGATGTTGGTACTGTTCATTCTCCTTGCAATCCTTGAGTACTGTGGATACCTTGCCCGTGTTGCATTCATCATGGACCGTATCTTCCGTAAGTTTGGTTTGTCTGGTAAGTCCTTCATCCCAATGCTCGTAGGTATGGGATGTGGTGTTCCAGGTATCATGGCTTCTCGTACAATTGAGAACGAGAAAGACCGTCGTATGACAATTATGACAACAACCTTTATCCCTTGTGGTGCAAAGGTTCCATTTATCGCAATGATCGCTGGTGCTATCTTCAATGGTTCCGCAATCATTTCAACCGGTGCTTACTTCATCGGTGTTATTACAATCATCTGTTCAGGTATCATCCTGAAGAAGACAAAGATGTTTGCTGGTGATACATCTCCATTCGTTATGGAGCTTCCGGCTTACCACTGGCCAAAGGTTGGCGCTGTTCTCCGCAGCATGTGGGAGCGTGGCTGGTCCTTCATCAAGAAGGCCGGTACAATCATCCTTCTTTCTACCATCGTTGTATGGTTTACAACATACTTCGGATGGGTTGACGGAAGCTTCGGAATGCTTTCAGAGGATCAGATGGATTACAGTATCCTCGCTAAGATCGGTAACGCAATCTGCTGGATCTTCAAGCCACAGGCTGGGGCAACTGGCAGGCAACGGTTGCAAGTGTAACCGGTCTTGTAGCAAAGGAGAATATCGTTGGTACGATGGGTATTCTGTACGGTGGCGGAGACGCAACTGTTTACCAGACACTGGCAAGCAAGTTTACAGAGCCAAGTGGTTTGTCATTCCTGTTGTTCAACCTTCTCTGTGCGCCATGTTTCGCAGCAATGGGTGCGATTAAGCGAGAGATGAACAGTGCAAAGTGGTTCTGGTTCGCAATCGGATATCAGTGTGGTCTTGCTTATCTTGTATCACTCGTTGTATATCAGATTGGTGTGCTCATTACAGCAGGTACATTTGGTGTAGGAACGGTTGTAGCGTTCTTGATCATCGCCTTCTTCCTGTATATGCTGTTCAGACCAAACAAGAATGCACAGTTTGCAAAGATTAAGACAAACTAATTCATAGTTTTTAAAAAAGATTGTATAGCACCGGAGCATATCCGGTGCTATATTAAGTATGTGGGAATTGTGTTTGTAAACCATGGAAAAGATGAGATAGAAGGTGCATATATTTCCATCTGATATCCATAATATAGGGATGTATTGTAGCTAAGAAGTTCTAGGTGTTCAATGTAAGTATTGTGAGTGGACGCCAACGCCGCCAATTCGCCGTCCATGGCTCAGTGGCGGCTTGTTTGAACATCGTGTTCAAACATGGCTGGGTAAATGAGTTGAACACCAAGAACTTCTAAGCCACAAACATATTCTATATCATGGATATTAGATGGAAACATATGAACCATCTACACCATTGGTTTATATGGTTTGCAAATACAATAAATATTACCTTGTAAGGAGGTCGTGGAAATGAATTTAGGTACATTTTTAATATTACTGGTTGTAATAGCGGTGGTTGGTTTGGTCATCCGGGGGATGGTGAAGGATAAGCGTGCCGGCAAGTCAAGCTGTGGCGGGGATTGCAGTCACTGTGGAAGTGTCTGTCATGCACCGAAAAAAACACAGAAATAGAGCAAACAAGCGGAGTAATCCGCAAGGAATATCGTCCAGTTAAGAATAATTATCAACAAGTAAAAATATGAAAAAAGTGGTTGACTTTTTAGTTAGTTTACGCTAACATACAACATGCAGTTAGCGATAACTAACTACAACGAAACATAAATTCGCGTACATGGAATTTATAATCGACTCCTTTCTCTAACAGCCCCGCGCTACTCCACATAGCGCGGGGTAAATTTTTGCGTGATAATCGCCCAAGCACATGCATCGCTGCAAGCTTGCTTGCAAGCGAATGCATGTATTTGGGGGATAACAGACACTGAGTCGGAGCGAAGCGGAGAGAAGTGCCTGTTATGTGCAGGCGAAAGCTGCAGGATTATCCGGAGCAACAAGCCAAGCACATGCATCGCTGCAAGCTTGCTTGCAAGCAGGTTGGGGGAAAAATGGCGGAACAAGAAAAAAGCCCCAATCGGAAGATAAAATAAAGCGGGATGCAAGTTTTGGTTGCCTAGAATGGGAAGGTAGAATATAATTGTTGCAGTGTGATAGAAACAAAAGATATGCACAAGTAGAAAGGGGATGTACAAGTGCAGTTAAGAAGAGATAATGAAACGGATCAGGAGAGAAAATCAGGCCCATATTATGGCATGCCGTCGCAGAAATATGAGAATCAGAATCCATATACAAACCAGAATCCTTATGCATATGAAGATCCGTATGTGGTTCATACAGTGCCACCGGTTCAGCCCGTGCGTGCAAAGCAGACGATTCCGATTGTTACAATCCTGATTATTGTGGCGAATGTGATTGCGGCGATTATGTGTATTGGTATCGAAAACACATTCCAGCTTGCAGGAATTAACTATGAGTACATCACGATAAACCACGAATATCGTCGTTTGATCTCTTATATGTTCATACATGCGGATTTTGAGCATTTGATAGGAAATATGGTGGCGCTCTTTCTGTTTGGTAACTGGTAGAACAAAGGCTTGGTTCCCTGCGGATGGCAATCATCTATTTTGGTTCCGGCGTTGGAGCAGGATTCCTCTCGATGGAGATTGCACACAAGCTGCATCCGGAGAGTCCACGGTTTGCCGCGGGCGCGTCCGGGGCTGTCTTCGGAATTATATGTGCAGCAGTGTTCCTCCAGATTATGGGACGGAAGAATGCCGAGCGGAAGGATATGATTATCGCTATTGCACTCGTGATTGGATATGCGATTTATTCTGCAGGCGGGAATGTGGATATCTATGGACATATCGGCGGCGCGATTGTTGGCGGTATTTTGGCGTTTGCGTTAAATGTAAAGAAATGGCAGGGCTTCATAGAGAATCAGTTCTGCAAGATCTTGGCGATTATAGCGACCGTGGTGCTCTGCGTGGTCGGAGTCGGAGAAGCACATATTGGCAAGGATCAGTCCTCTCTGATGGATAAGCGGGTAATGTATATCCGGGAACAGCCGGTGGCAGATTATGAGATGAAGAGCTATGGAACGAAAACCTATGGCGAAGCTTTGGATGATTACTGTACGAATACAAAATGGGAATCCTTTACCGCAGAAAGTGGAGAACAGGTCGTACAATTCAATGGAAACGCGTATTATAAGGGAAGCGAGAAGGAAGTGATCATCCAGTTTTTGATCACGGGTGACTGCGAATCGTATGAGCTGTCGTATTTTGCATTCGACGACACTGCGTGCAACTGGCAGCAGGTAGACGCATTTTACAAGACAATATGTAAGTGATTTTATAATTGTGCAACATAGTAGATGTATATGATTGTGCAGATATTACCAATTCTAAAACAGACCGTTGAAGCACGTTGGTACTTAATGAACGGCAAACTTGTTTGGCGTGAATTTAGTACCATTACGTGATGAACCGAGCGAGAGCGTGTCTGTGTAGAATTGGTAATATCTGTACAATACACATACAATTATCAGTTGCACAATTGATAATAAATAATCCGGAGGATAAGACAAAATGAGTGAAATTAAGAAGATAGCGGTACTGACAAGTGGTGGTGATGCACCGGGAATGAATTCGGCGGTTCGTGCGGTCGTGTTCAGCGCGAACAATCTCGGTATCGAAGTCGTTGGTGTCCTGCGCGGCTACGAAGGGTTGATAGACTGGGAGACGGTTCCGCTTGGATTAGACGATGTGCGAAACATCAACAATCAGGGAGGGACGATTCTCTTCACAAGCAGGAGCGAGCGCTTTTTAGATCAGAAATACAGACACATTGCGGCTGAAAACCTGCGTGCACATGACGTGGATGCGGTTGTCGCAATCGGTGGGGACGGTACGCTGCGCGGCGCAATCAAGTTCAAGGATGAAGGTGTGAATATTGTCTGTATTCCGGGAACGATCGACCGGGATGTGGCATGTTCCGAATACACATTGGGATTTGACACAGCAGCAAATACCGCCATGGAAGCAATCGATAAGATCCGCGATTCATCGGTATCCCATGGTCGCTGCAGCGTCGTAGAGGTTATGGGCAGAAAGCGTGGTTATATCGCGCTCTGGGCAGGCATGGCGACATCCGCAGATGCTATCGTATTACCGGAGAAATGGGACGGAAACTTCGATTACATTATAAATGCACTGCGTAAACGGCACACCGATGGCAGAAACAGCTATCTGGTTGTCGTGGCAGAAGGTGTAACGGATGCAGGCAAGCTGGCAGATCTGATTCAGAAGGAGACAGGAATTGAGTCGCGTGTATCTGTGCTTGGATATATCCAGCGAGGAGGACAGCCAACGGCGAAGGATCGTATGTATGGTTCGCTGATGGGCGCGTATGCAATTGAGATATTGCGACAGGGCAGAGGTAACCGGATCGTTGCGATCAAAAACGATATTCTGGTTGACTATGATATTGCGGAGCAATCGGCCTGCATAACAACAATCTGGATTCCTTCCAGTACCAGCTCAGTCTGATGCTGGCAGAGTAATGGAGGTATTGGTTGTATTATGAATTCTGCGGAATTCAGTCGGGGTACACCCTTTTTGTAGTTTGAAGATACGGAGGAACGATGAGATAGAGTGGAATCCACAGCTCATTGCGACCTCCGTTATATTTTTTTCAGGGTCAGAGAGCAACAGGCATGCATGATAAATGCGCTGTGCATTTACATAATGGTAGAAGGTATCGCCTGCAAATTGTTTGAAAAGCCGAAGAAAATGATACTTGGAAAATCCCGTCATGGATGCCGCTGTATCAACGCATAGATTTTCTGCGTAATGCTGATGGATGTATTCACATACAGATGAAAATGCTTCGGTATAATGTCTTTTCTTGTCAGGAGATATATCATGGAAGACTGCACTTTCGTCAGACAGTGTGCGCCCAACCAGCAAAAAAAGCTGAACAAGGAAATGAAACACCGCAGTCTCACGGAACCGGTTCTCGCCGAAATACTCTTCTGCACAGGAGGAAATCAGTTGGGCACATGTATCATGAATTTCAGGGAGTGTGTTCCCGTTGATCAGTGTAACTGGAGAGAGTGCTGCCTGAATTGTTGAAAAACAGTCAGATTTAATATAATGGAAGAAATCTGCCAGAAAAATATAACGTTGACCATGACAGGCTGGAATGGAATGAACAGTTCCAGGTGCAATGATCAGGATATCCCGCTCCTTCAGATAATAGTTTGTCCCATTGCAGATGATAGTATAATCGCCTTTGACAGGCATGATGATTTCTGTGGATGCATGCCAATGTGGCACATATGTTTCGTATTGCGTGTTGTTATATAACAACACAGATTCATAATCGTGAAATTTTATCTGTTCATAAGAACCATCCAGGTTAAGTGCCATGCTAATATTTTGTCTCCATTCTATAATCAAAAAATGCTTTTGGATGTTGATGATTTTATTAAATTATAACGAAATAGAAAAAAATATCAAGAAAATTATGAAAAACAGCAAAAATATTCGTAAAAAAATAGCAATAATTGATAACTAAATAGCAATGATTCGGTAGATAGTGAAAAAAGATTACGATAAGATATAGTCAGATCAGGGCATGAGGAAATAATATCTCACTTTGCATGAATAGAACGAGCAGGAGGACAAGATTATGAGAAAGAAACAAGTGTTTAATCCTTTTTTACCTTTGAATGAGTATATCCCGGATGGGGAACCACATGTGTTCGGAGACCGCGTGTATCTGTATGGTTCCCATGATCATGAGGGGGGATATACATTCTGTATGGATGACTATACTGTGTATTCGGCACCGGTAGATGATCTGACAGATTGGAGAAAAGAACGAGTGATATATGAGGCAGATCAGGATCCTGCTTACCCGGAGCTTTGTTATATGTATGCACCGGATGTTGTGCAGGGAAATGATGGAAAATATTACCTGTATTACGCGATGTCCGGCGATTATGGCGTGGGTGGTTATACATGTCCGATCAGCGTGGCTGTATGTGATACGCCAGCGGGAAAATATAAATTTTTAGGGCATGTGCGCAATAAAGATGGAAGTCCGATGATGCGGTATGTATGCTTTGACCCGGCGGTGCTGAATGATGATGGCGTGATAAGACTCTATTATGGTACACAGTATGATTACGAAGAACAGCCAGACTTCCCGGAAAATGATGCCTATGTGAAACAGGAGATGGAGATGTTTGGGCGTACAAGAGAAGAAATCCTGTCATACCCGGACAGCATTATGGGACCTGTGATGCTGGTGCTCGAGGACGATATGCTGACCGTGAAAGAAGAGCCGAAGCATATTATTCCGTATAAGGTGAAAGGAACATCATTCGAGGCACATCCGTTTTTTGAAGCTTCTTCCATGCGAAAAGTTGGAGATAAATATTATTTTGTCTATTCATCAAAGCAGAATCATGAACTTTGTTATGCTGTAAGTGACCAGCCGGATGGTGGATTTACGTTTGGAGGAACGATTGTCTCAAATGGCGATGTCGGGCTGGATGGCAGACCATTGGAAGAGAAACTTAATATGACCGGTACGACACATGGAAGCATTATTGAAATAAATGGTCAGTGGTATGCGTTCTATCACAGACTCACACACAAATCCGACTATAGCAGACAGGCGTGTGCAGAGAAGATAAAGATCGAAGCAGATGGAAGTATTCGGCAGGTGGAGGTTACAAGCTGTGGATTAAATGAGGGACGCTTGTTGCGGAGGGGAGCTATCCAGCAGTGATTGCCTGCAATCTGACGAATGGAAGTATGCCGCATGGAAATAACAGCATATATAAAGAAGAATTCCCCAATATAACCAATAGTGGAGAAGAACGTTTCATTGGCGAGATTGATCATGGAACGTTGATAGGGTACAAGTATTTTGAATTTAAGAATGTAACCAGAATCGGAATTGTTGGACGAATTGAGACAGAAGAAAATAAGGCGCGATTCGATACACCAGCCCGGCTCGATGCACGGAGCAGACTGATTCATAAACCAGTAGATATGCCGGTGCCTGAAAATAATTCTTCGAATTGCGTTTGGAACCAGAAGGACCAGCCTGCGGGAAAATCAACATAACAGATGCAGAAGATGAGCATGCATGGGAATGTTTCACCGGGGACGTCCAGATTCCAGATGGTATACATGCGTTGTATCTGGTTTACCACGGAAAAGATAAATTTCAGATGAAAGAACTGAAATTCTTATAGATTGCAATTGAACAGATAAAAAGAAAGCTATGTGTATATGTCTGCGCGACCGCTGATAGTCAGACAATGGAAAACAGAAAATACACATAGCTTTTTATGTACTCTTTTTAGATATGAATGATGTAAATATAAATTATACGGTTGGCAAGGTTGCAAATGACTTTGCAAGTTCGGTACAGAAGATATGGGACAGCTCGTCCAGTGTCACAGGCTGTAACGTAGCCGGATTCAGAATTGGTGCAGGCTTTTTCTTCATGTCCGCACGCACATTGTACACTGGGTTGGCATCTCGTTTTCTTCAAGATAGATCTTGTATGGGATTTCTTTTGCCATGTTTGTTCTCCTTTTCTTTTTTTTGTATTTTCTTTGTTGTAAATAAGCTCTAAAACAAAATATAATTTGTTTTACATTATTTTTATGTGTTTTACAATATTCTCAAGTAAAAACAACAAAAGAAGTGTGAAACTACAGTGAAAATAATGACAGTACGAATAGAAATGTGCTATAATTATACTAATTATGCAATAGAACTTGAGGTGTGAACATTGAGCATAAAGAAAAGAGCCTTCTATTTCTTCTGCGCGTGCTGCCTGCTTTTCAGTCTGGTGGGATGCGGAAAGAAAGAGGATACAACACTGGCGGATGGAATGTTCCTGATGTTGTCATCGACAGTCAAAGGCGAGGCAGTTGAGACATATGAGATGTATACGCTGCATGCGGAGATCAGTGACAATGGAAATGTCCGCATTTATGCGGATGACTTTAATCGTTGGGTGCCGAGTGATCCATGCCCGGAGGAGACGGTTCAGTTATCGGCAGATACAATTCAGCAGATCAAGGATCTCATAGATGAGATTGACCTGTATCATATGCGAAGAAATATCGGAAGCCGGGATTTGAAGGACGGAGAATACAAGGAACTGACGTTGTATACGGCGTCGGGCGAGCATGTATCTGGAGGTTTGAATCCATCAAACCGGGAATTCCTGAAGCTATATGATTATGTGGAAGATCAGATTCGGGAGGTGGAATACCGATATCGGACGAAGATCGCCGAGATGCAGAAGAAAGCCATCTCTATGGAACAAAATAAGAATGTGTATATTACGGATTCACAGGAAGAGACAATCGTTGCACAGGACGAGATCAATGATGTTTATGTGACCTGTGGAGCGCAGCATACAAGGTATGAGGAAACGGCTACCGCAGATGCAGAAGAACCAGTCAATTATTATGTAACATTTCTGCTTGCGGATGCAGGGGCGGAAGCGTTGCGGGCGGATACAAAGAGCTGCAACGAGGACAATGCCATGTATTACAAGGTGTATCAGGACAATGCATATGCATTTACGTTCTGTGTACAGGAGCCTGTCATGACAACTGAGATTTATGTATACGAGACAATGGATGCAGAAGAAGCAGTTGCGAAAGCAAAGGAACTACGGGATAGTTTGTATTAAATATAGAAAAAGGTTGGAAGAAAGATGAACAAATTAAAAGCAGTAATTTTGGCAGCAGGAAAAGGAACACGAATGAATTCTGATTTACCGAAAGTCATTCATAAGTGCTTAGGCAGACCGATGGTGCATTATGTGATTCAGGCGTGCAAGGATGCAGGAGCCGGTGAGGTATGCGTGATTGTCGGCTATAAGGCAGAGAGGTCAAGGATGCAATCTATGATGTCGTAGATTATGTAGAACAGAAAGAACAGCTTGGAACTGGACATGCTGTCAAATGCGCCAAGGATTTTATTGGTACAGAGGGCGATACACTGGTGCTCTGTGGAGACACGCCGTTGATTACTGGAAAGACATTGACAGAACTTGTCGAGAAACATCGCAAGGAAGCAAATGGCGTGACAGTATTGTCTGCAATTCTGGATGATGCAACCGGGTACGGACGTATCATCGTGATGCAGCAGGCAATTTCGAGAAGATTATCGAGCACAAGGATGCAACCGAAGAGGAGCGGGCATGCAAGGAAGTAAATTCCGGTATGTATATTTTTAATTCCGAGGCACTTTCTGCAAGTCTGGATCTGCTGAGCAATGATAACGCCGCTGGAGAATATTACCTGACGGATACGATTGCACTGATCAAAAAGATCGGTCTCAAAGTATCGGCACTTCCGCTTACCGGAGATGCCTGTGACGAGATCCGCGGTGTGAATACGATCGATCAGCTCGAAGAAGCAGAACAGATCATGTGTCACCGTGAGGACTAGGAGGCAGACGATGAAAATAATCGTAGGACTGGGAAATCCGACGAAGGAATATGCCGGAACAAGGCATAATGTCGGGTTCTCCGTGATATATAATATCAGTGATGCATATAATATTCCGGTTGAGACGAAGAAGCATAAGGCGTTGATCGGAAAGGGTATCATTGAGGGTGAGAAGGTCATTCTTGCCATGCCACAGACATATATGAATCTGAGTGGCGAGAGTGTGCGGGAACTGATGGACTATTATAAATGTGATCTGTCAGATCTGATCGTCATCTATGATGATATCAGTCTGGATGTCGGCAAGCTTCGCATCCGTGCGAAGGGCAGTGCCGGTGGACACAATGGCATCAAGAATATCATTGCGCAGCTTGGCACACAGGAGTTTACACGAATCAAGATCGGTGTCGGAGAAAAGCCGGCGAAGATGGATTTGGCGGATTATGTGCTGGGGCGGTTCTCGAAAGAGGAACAGCCGATTATTCGGGAGAGCGCTGACCGGGCGAGGGAAGCGGTCTGTGAGATGATCACACACGATGTGGCTTCCGCCATGAACAAGTTTAATTAGGGTAAGAAATAATAGAAAAGAGGATCAGAAAATGAAGGCATTGACACTTGCATTTCAGGATGATCCAAGGTTTGCAGAGTTAAAAAACACCGGGATGAATCAGGCGGTATCCACCATGTATGGGGGATGGATCGCCGGATCACCCCACTTTTGAT
>ENA-OQEN01000276-OQEN01000276.1-human-gut-metagenome-genome-assembly--contig:-NODE-276-length-22543-cov-8.963865_pt1 | contig 22543 bp, 23 predicted proteins | sample MGYA00242791_ERZ504627 | MGnify/ENA primary metagenome ERZ504627 (study PRJEB26092, sample SAMD00036316) | human gut metagenome | host: Homo sapiens | study: EMG produced TPA metagenomics assembly of... | reverse complement strand
CAATCGGGTCGTCCTCGGATAGCATGTAGTCGCAGCTCAGCAGCTATTAGCGATGTGCCAGCGGGTGGCCGCCAGGTAAACCTCAGTCAGCTGCGTACGATCGACATGCGTGTAGACCTGCGTCGTCGATATATCGGCGTGTCCCAGATCTCCTGCAGCACGCGAAGGTCCGCGCCGCCCGCGAGCATATGGGTGGCAAAGGATGGCGCAACGTGTGCGGATGGAGTCCCACCAACCCCACCTGGCGTCCGTAGCGCTCGCATATGACGTGAACACCCTGACGCGACAGACGCCCGCCGTTCTTGTTTAAAAAGACCGCCGGCGTCTCTGTCCCACGAGCATGAGCCGCCAGAAGTCGGCGCCCATCACATATATAGTGCGTCAGGGCACGCGCCGCGCTTCCCACCAAAGGGACCAGACGCTCCTTGGAGCCCTTGCCGCGAACCAGCACAAAGCCGTCATCGGCATGGATATCACTCACATCGAGCCCCACCAGCTCGCTCACGCGCAGGCCGCACCCATACAGCACTTCCAAGATAGCGCGATCGCGCAGACCCATCTCACCATCCGGAAAATCCTGGTCGAGCAATGCCGAAACATCCTCCACCGAAAGGCACTCCGGCAGGCGCTCGGCCTTTTTTGGCAAACGCAACGCCGCCGTAGGATTTTGGGTCACGGCCCCATCGCGCACCAAAAAGGCATGCAGGCCTTTGACGGCAGCGAGCGCGCGCTCCACCGAGCATCGGAATAGCCCCCATCGCGCCGATCGGCGATAAAGTCCTCAATGACCCGCCGACTCACGTCCTCAAAGGACGCAATGCCCGTCCGCTCCAGATAGGCACAGTAGGTCGTCAGGTCTCGGCGATAGGCGGCAATCGTGTTACGCGCCAAGCCCCGCTCGACTGCAAGGTAATCAAGAAACTCCCCCGCCGCCACAGCGAGCGGCGAAGGAGCTTCTCCGATATGTTCCCGGTTCGCCGGCAACCTTAGTCCGTCGAACGATTCATGGCGTCACCTGCAGGCGATCGACGCCCTCATGCTGGCCAATCGAGGCACGCACGAACTCTCGGAATAGCGGCTGAGGATTGGTGGGGCGGCTCTTAAACTCGGGGTGAGCCTGGGTGGCCACGAACCACGGGTGCACATCGCGCGGCAGCTCGACCATCTCGACCAGACGCTCATCAGGCGAAAGACCCGAGATGACAAGACCGGCGTCCTCGAGCTGATCGCGGAAGGCATTGTTGAACTCAAAACGGTGACGGTGGCGCTCGTAGACAAGCTCCTCGCCATACGCCTCACGCGCGAGGGTATCGGCAGCGAGCTTGCACGGATAGGCGCCCAGGCGCATGGTGCCGCCCTTCTCGGTCACGTCCTCCTGCGAGCTCATCAGGTCGATTACGCTAAACGGACCGTCCGGATCAAACTCGGAGGAGCTGGCACCGGCAAGGCCGACAACGTTGCGGGCGAACTCGCACACGGCAACCTGCATACCCAGCAAATGCCCAGATACGGAATCTTGTGCTCGCGAGCAAACTCGGCAGCAAGGATCTTGCCCTCCAGGGCGCGCTTGCCAAAGCCGCCGGGAACCAGGATGCCCGATGCGTCGCCCAGAACCTCATTGACGTTTTCGGCATCGAGCTCTCACCATCGACCAGCTGCACATCTACGTGACGATCGTAGAAAACGCCCGCGTGATGCAGGGCCTCGATAACCGACAGATATGCATCGGGAAGCTGGGTGTACTTTCCCACGACGGCAACCTTAACCTTATCGGCGTGATGGTTGGCATGGTTTTGCTTGCGCAGGAACTCATTCCATGCGCTCATATCGCGCTCGCGCGGATCGAGGCCAAGCGCTCGCAAATGCGCAGGTCAAAGTCCTGCTCCGCGAGCAGCTGCGGCACGTCGTAAATGCTCGCGCAATCCTCGTTGGTAAAGACACAGTCGGTGTCGACGTCGCAGAAACTCGCGATCTTGCCGCGGATAGCGTCATCAATATGGTGATCGGAGCGCAGCACAATGATGTCCGGCTGGATACCAAAGCTGCGCAGCTCCTTGACGGAGTGCTGCGTGGGCTTGGTCTTAACCTCGTGGGCGGCGGCGATATAGGGAACGAGCGATACGTGGATGTAGCAGACGTTCTCGGGACCGGCCTCCTTGCGGTACTGGCGGATAGCCTCCACGAACGGCTGCGACTCGATGTCGCCGATCGTGCCACCCAGCTCGGTAATGACAACGTCGGAGCCAGTCTGCTCCTCAATGCGGCGGAATTTGTCTTGATAGCATTGGTGACATGCGGGATCACCTGGACGGTACCGCCCAAAAAGTCACCGCGACGCTCGCGGGCAATCAGGCTCTTGTAAATGGCGCCCGTCGTAAAGTTAGAATCGCGGGTCAGGTTCTCGTCAATAAAACGCTCGTAGTGGCCCAGGTCCAGATCGGACTCGTAGCCGTCCTCGGTCACAAAGACCTCACCGTGCTGGAACGGGCTCATGGTACCGGGGTCGACGTTCAGATACGGGTCGGCCTTCTGCATCGTCACCTTGTAGCCGCGCGACTTGAGCAAACGGCCCAGCGATGCCGCGGTAATGCCCTTGCCCAAAGACGAAACCACGCCGCCGGTCACAAACACATGCTTAGTCATATTGAATTACCTGCGCTTCCCGTAGAAGTTGTCCATACACATCTTACGGGTCTTCATTGTAATACTCGAGAAAGAAGCAGTTCGCCATTTTTCACCAAAGTGCTTGCATTTCTCCATCTCGAAACAAAACGCCGCCCGGGACCCGAGCGGCGTAGCAACAACTTAGGCGGCAGATCGCTACCGATCGGCAAGCTCGTCCCTGAGCATATCCCGAACGAGCATACCCGCGCGGATGCCTTTCAGATACCACCCGCCACGCTCGGTAAGGCAAATACCATTTGCAAGCTGGCCGCCATCCTCGCTATAACGCGAAACGACCTCGATCAAACCGTCAGAATCCAAGCGCTCAATTGCGGCGCGGGCTCGATACGGAGACACCCCAACGTGCTCCGCAAGCGTTTTGCGCGAGAAGCCATATGTCCCGCCACTTTCGGATTGCTGGGCAATCTCCATCAACACCAGCACTTCGACACGCTTCATATCGTTGACACTCGCACGACCCTTGCCCGCCATGGCAGCCTCCTCTAACCGAGCACGAGCATCCAGCGCGCCGTGCACGACCGACACACCTCACGATGGCAGGTAATATCCATCATGCGGCATCCCGCTAAGGATGAAACAGTTACGATTATTGTATACCGCCCAAATTGTTTTTAGGCAGGTAAACGGCTATTTTTCGCCGAAATAGACGCTTTATTGATCAAAAAGCCGTACCGGGCGCTTACCCGATACGGCCAAAAGGCGATGCAATTACCGCGGTACTTCAAACTTAGCGATGGAAGAAACCACGACGCTCAAACTTGGGCTCGCAGCACACGTTGATGCCCAGTTTACGCAACACCGTCTCGTCCGTCGGCGAGATAATCACGCTAAAGAAGGCATCGCAACCGCGCAGCTGCTCCAGGCCCGAAAGGACACGAGCGGCCGTCTCGCTCGTAGCCGAGGTGATCGACAGCGCCATAAGCGTCTCGTCGGTGTGAAGGCGCGGGTTTTTGCTGCCCAGGAAATGCGTCTTGAGCTTGCTGATGGGCTCGATCGCCTCGTCGCTGATGACTTCAAGCTCAAGGTCGACGCCCGAAACATGCTTGAGAGCGTTCATAATGAGCGAACTTGCGGCGCCCAGGCGCGTGGAGGTCTTACCGGTCACCACGGAACCGTCCGGCATGACCATGGCGCCCACGGGACCACCCGTCAGTTGCTCCCTGGTTAAGGCCGCCGAGCGCGCCGGTGAGTAGTTCTTATCGATGCCGGCCTTCTTCATAATAATCTTGAGACGGTCGACTTGCTCATCGCCCACGCCGGTACGGCGCACATTTTCGACCGCGGTAAAGTAGCGGCGGACGATCTCCATCTTGGAAGCGTCGCGGCAGGCATCGTCATCGGTGATGGCAAAGCCGACCATATTGACGCCCATGTCCGTGGGACTCTGGTAGGGGCTCTTGCCTAGGATCTTTTCCATCAGGCACGGACCACCGGGAAGGCCTCGACGTCGCGGTTGTAGTTGACCGTGGTCTTGTTGTAGGCCTCAAGGTGAAAGGAATCGATGATGTTGGCATCGTCGAGGTCCGCCGTGGCGGCCTCGTAGGCAATATTGACCGGATGCGTCAGGGGAAGATTCCAGACCGGGAAGGTCTCAAACTTGGCATAACCGGCGGCGGTGCCGTGCTTATGCTCGTGATACAGCTGTGAGAGGCAGGTGGCGAGCTTGCCCGAGCCAGGGCCGGGCGCGTCACGACAACGAGCGGACGCGTGGTCTCGACGAACTCGTTCTTGCCGTAGCCTTCGTCAGAAACGATCAGATCGACGTCGTGCGGATAGCCCTCAATGGGATAGTGCAGCTTGGCGGGAATGCCGAGTGCATTCAGACGATTGCGGAAGACGTCGCAGCGGGCTGACCGGCATACTGCGTGATAACCACGGCCGCGACAGCAAAACCGTTGCCGCGGAACAGGTCGACCAGGCGCAAGACGTCCTCGTCATAGGTAATGCCCAGGTCGCCACGGGCCTTGTTCTTCTCGATATGGTTTGCATTGATTGCGATGATGACCTCGACGTCGTCGGCAATGCTCTTGAGCATGCGGAACTTGCTGTCCGGCTCAAAACCCGGCAGCACGCGACTCGCATGATAGTCGTCAAACAGCTTGCCGCCAAACTCCAAATAGAGCTTGCCACCAAACTGCGAGATGCGCTCCTTAATGTGAGCAGCCTGCAGCTCGATGTACTTCGCATTGTCGAAACCCTGGCGCATGTGTGCTCCCGTCCCGTTTCCATTTAATGTCCTAGGCGATTATAACGGAGCCGCCCTCCCCGATACCCAGACCATCAACAGGCACCAACCAAACACGCTCACCACAACCACCGGGGACCCGGGGCAGCTCGTTTGGAACGGGGAACAAGTCACTCAGCACCAACAATGAAAACGTCGCAGGCAGAGCTGAAGCCAGCGAACGGGCACCAGAGCGAGCAAGCTTCCCCCTGCACCAACAAGGGGAACGTCGCAGGTGGAGCATAAGTCAGCGAAAGCCCGTCAGAGCGAGCAAGGTGACGTGAAAGAGGAGGGCATAGGCCTTTTGGCCATGCCCGACGATTGAACGTCAGATTGCCGCTCTGGCGGGTTTGCAGCGTCGACCGGTTCCGCGGTTTGGTAAAACCGCGGAACAAAAAAGCGCCCCCTCCCGCGCACGGAACGGGAGGGGGCTAAAGGTAGGATCTACCGGTGGGTTGACCCCACCGGACAGACGATGACCAGGTGATCCTTTACAGGATCGTCAAGGTTTCCGTGGGGTACCCGTTGGGTACTTAGAGCATCACGCAAGCGACGGTCAGGATGATGGCGCAGACGACGGAGAGAGCGACGATGAGCTTAAGGGCAAACTTGAGCCAGGTCGTCCACTCGATCTTGGCCAGGGCGAGACCGCCCATGATGGCGCCGGAGGTCGGGGTGAACAGGTTCACAACGCCGATGGCAGAGGAGAAGATCATGACCATGACCTCGGGCGAGAAGCCGAGCTTAACAGCCAGCGGTCCCATGATAGGCATGGAGACGGTAGCCATACCAGAGGTCGAGGGGATCAGGAAGGACAGGCCGAAGTAGACCAGGAAGCTCATGGGAGCGAAGATCACGCCGGACAGGCCAGCCAGAGCATTGGCGGCAGCGTCGAGGACGTAGACGTCGAGGCCGGTGTTAGCCATGAGGACGGAGATACCACGGGCGAGGGCGATGACGAGAACAACGGACATCATGTCGCAGCGCCGGTGATGAAGGTGTTAACGATCTGCTTCTCGGACAGGCCACCGATGATACCGATCAGGACGGCCATGAGGAAGAACCAGGTGGAAGCCTCGTCGAAGTACCACTGACCAATGGGCAGGCCGGTGATCAGGGCAGACCAGCCCTGGACGACGGCGTTACCGTCGGCGTCGTAGACAGCGCCAGCGTCGAAGAAGTTGGCGACGCCCTCGTTGAGGTCGGCCAGCGGAATGAAGCCGACGATCATGACGACGAAGGTGAAGGCAAAGGCGATCAGAACACCCTTCTGACGACCAGTGAGCTTGACCTCATTGTGAACCTCGGAAGCAGCCTTGCCGTGAGCCTCTTCGGCGTCCTTGAGCTCCTGCATCGACAGGATGGTGGAACCTTGTCAGCCTTGACCTTCTTGGCATAGCTCATGACGAAGAAGATGGACATGGCAGTGGTAACAATCCACAGGACGGCACCGAGGCCGATGATGATGGACTGGTTGACCTCAATGCCAACGCCGGTCAGAGCGTCGACGGCAGCGCCGACGGCGAACGGGTTAACCGTGGAGCCCAGGCAGCCGCAGCCAGCGCCGAGCAGGACGGTGGCGGCACCGACCATCGGGTCGAAGCCAGCGGCCATCATGGTAGCGGCAAGCAGGGCGTAGAAGGGAACGGTCTCCTCGCACATACATAGGTGGTACACCGAGGGAGAAGATGAGCATCAGCACGGGAATGAGCATGATCTCGTTACCCTTAAGCTTCTGCACCAGGACGCGATGCCGTTGTCCAGGGCGCCGGTCTCGGTCATCATACCGAGGAAGCCGCCGAGGATCATAACGAAGAGGCAGACGGGCAGAGCGTCAGCGAAGCCTTGATCGGGGCGGTGCAGAAATCGCTCAGACGGGCGGCAGTAACCGCGCCGCCGGACGTGCCGGAGACGATAACGGTAATCACTGCAACAATTGCCAGCAGAGCAAGAAGAATGGTGAACGATGAAGGCATACCGCGCTTTTTCTTAGCGGTCTCAGTCATAGTTCTCATCCCCCCTTCATAAATCATTTACTGATCTCGCCCGAAGCGGCTCTTCCGTGCCGTGCCTGCCGCTCGATCGAGATTTTTACCAGATAAAGCCGCTCGGGGTGTTCAACAATACACCCCGAGCGAGATGCTAGATGCACTTACTTGAGCGTGGCGTACATGACGGCCTTGATGGTGTGCATGCGGTTCTCGGCCTCGTCGAAGACCTTGGAAGCGGGGCTCTCGAAGACCTCGTCGGTGACCTCCTGCTCGGTGATGCCGAACTGCTCGCACTTCTCGGCGCCAATCGTGGTGTTGGTGTCGTGGAAGCTGGGCAGGCAGTGCAGGAAGATGGCACCCGGGTTGGCCATAGCCATGACCTCGGAGGTGACACGATACGGGGTGAGCTGAGCGATGCGCTCGGCCCAGACCTCGTCAGGCTCGCCCATGGAGACCCACACGTCGGTGTAGATAACGTCGGCACCGGTGACGCCGTCCTTGACGTCGGTGGTCAGCTTGATGGTGCAGCCGTTGGCCTCGGCGATGGGCTTGCAGGCTCGATGACGTCGTCAGCGGGCATGCACTCCTCGGGGCCGCAGGCACGAAGTTCATGCCAAGCTTGGAGCAGACAACCATGAGGGAGCGAGCAACGTTGTTCTTGCAGTCGCCCATGAAGACGAGGGTCTTGCCCTTGATGTCGTAGTTGAAGTTCTCCTGGACGGTCAGGATGTCGGCGAGCATCTGGGTGGGATGCCACTCAGTGGTCAGGCCGTTCCACACGGGCACGCCGGACTTAGCAGCGAGCTCCTCGACATCGTCCTGGGCAAAGCCACGGAACTCGATGCCGTCATACATGCGGCCGAGAACGCGGGCGGTGTCCTCGATGGACTCCTTCTTGCCCATCTGCGACGAACCCGGATCGAGGTAGGTGACACCCATGCCCAGATCCATGCCGCCGACCTCGAAGGCGCAGCGGGTACGAGTGGAGGTCTTCTGGAAGAGCAGAACGATGTTCTTGCCCTCGAGATAGCGGTGCGGAACGCCAGCGCGCTTCATGTCCTTGAAGTTCTTGGAGAGCTTGAGCAGGTACTCGATCTCCTCGGTGGTGAGGTCGAGGAGCTTGAGGAAGCTACGGCCGGAGAGGTTAACACCCATGGTTCGTTTCCTTTCGAAGAAATGAATTACGTAAGTAATTAGTGTTGCCCGTTTGACGGGCGAAACCGGTGCGGTTGTAGGGGGACCGCACCGGAAACGGAAAGACTTAGAGGTCCTCGCGCCAGAAGGGCATGCTCATGCAGCGCGGGCCGCCGCGGCCGCGGGAGAGCTCGGCGGAGGGCACGACGAGAAGGTCCAGGCCCTCCTTGTACAGCACGTCATTGGTGACGGTGTTGCGGGCGTAGACGCAGATCTTGCCGGGCTCGACGCACAGGGTGTTGGAGCCGTCGTTCCACTGCTCGCGGGAGGCCGCGATCGGGTCGCCGCCGCCGCAGGGGATCAGCTTGACCTGGTCGACGCCGGTGGCGTCCTCCAGGACGTGCTCGAGGGTGTCCTCGATCAGGCGGATGTTCACGTCGCCCGGGTTCTTGCCGGCGGTCAGCTCGTAGACGCGCAGGGTGCCCATGATGGCGGGGTGGATCGTGAACTTATCGACGTCGATCTGGGTGAAGACCGTGTCGAGGTGCATGAAGGCGCGCGAGACCGGGATGTCGAAGGCAAGGATGCGCTCGACCTTGGAGTCGGAGTTCCAGAAGATGTTCTGGGCCATGATGTCGATAGCGGCGGCCTGGGTGCGCTGGGAGATGCCGACGGCGAGGGTCTTCTCGTTGATGTTCAGCACGTCGCCGCCCTCGGTGTGGAACTGGCAGTCGCGGCGGAAGTACAGGGAGACGTCCTTGTAGTCGGGGTGGTACTTGAAGATGTACTTGCCGTACAGGGTCTCGCGGTTGCGGGTGACGGAGTACATGCGGTTGAGGTTGACGCCCTCGCCGACGACCGCGAACGGGTCGCGGGTGAAGTAGAGGTTGGGCATCGGGTCGATGATCAGGTCGGACTCGGACTCGGAGTTGACCAGGGAGTCGAGGGTCGTGGACGCCGTGAGGGGCATGTCGATCTCGGCCTTGGTCATGCCGGCCATGGTCTTCTTGACGAACTCGAGGTTGTCCTCGATGGAGTCCAGCTTCTCGCGGACGATCTGCGGCATGTGCTGGCCGCGGATGCCGGCCTCGGCGATGTACTGGTCGGTGAACTCGGCGCGGGCGCCGGGGACCTGGTCGAACACCTCGGCGACGAGGTTCTCGAGGTAGAGCACCTCGACGCCTGGTCCCTCAGGATCTGGCGAAGGTGTCGTGCTCCTGCTGTGCGACCTCCAGGAACGGGACGTCGTCGAACAGGAGTCGCTCGAGCTCGTCGGGCGGCAGGTTGAGGAGCTCGTCGCCGGGACGGTGCAGGCAGACCTTCCTGAGCTTGCCGATCTCGGAAGGCACGTGCAGACCTTTCGTCATGGCCTCCTACCTTTCTTTCGGGCCCCTGTCAGCCGATTCGTTAGCGCCCCTCCGTGTGAGGCGTTATTGCTGACGACATATTTATATCCAAAATCAATCCATACTTCCACCTCGCCCCCGAACGGTTTTATATGAGGGGTGAACGGCATACACATATACTTCACGCATGGCATACTTTGATTAAATAAAGTGGATTTACGTGCTTAAACGCTTTTTAACCGCAGGATCAATTGAAACTAACCTTTGTTAAACCACCCCCAAATTGCATATTTCACGCAACGATATGAATATAATTCGCAATTCTCGCTGTGTCTCAACCATTTTGATTTTTATTCAGAAAAAAGTGCGTCCTATTCATTTTTGACAAACAGATTACCGTTTACCAGACGTTGGATACCGTTCACCGGAAGCTCAGTATAAGGCCCATCGAATACCCGATCGATCTTGCGTCTCCATTTGTAACAACTTGACTTTTTCGGCAGCAAAGACAAACAGACCCGTTCCCCAAAAGGGAGCGGGTCTGCATTCGGTACACCTAGGGTCCAGCAAGGTTTAGGCCTTCGAGAACCTCAAGGGACTAGCGATCGAGCTCGGCCAGTGCCTCGCCCAGAAGCCTCAGGCCCTCGCGAAGAACATCTTCGCTCGCGCAGTAGCCCAGGCGCGCTCCGCAGGGAAGCTCAAAACGGCTACCGGGGACCAACAGCACTCCCCTATCGGCCAGCAGGCGCTTGCAGAACTCCTCGTCATCCTCGGGAATATCCAGCTGGATAAACGAGGTTGACACGCCCTGCGGGGCCGTCCAAGAGACACGCTGCTGCGTATCGATCCAAGCCTGTGCGATATCTCGGTTACCAAACACGATCTTGCGGTTGCGCTCGAGAATCTTGTCCTTGTGCTCGAGCACGTAGGTCGCCAAAGCATCGTTAAACACGCCACCGCAGATCATGGTGTAGTCGCGGTAGGTGCGGATGCGGTTGGACACCTCTTCATCCGCAACGACCCAGCCCACGCGGGCTGCAGGCGTCGAATAGGTCTTGGACACCGAGTTGGTGACAATGGCCCTCTCGTACACGTCTGCCATCGACATAAAGGACTCGGTGTTCTCGAGCGGCAGATACACCTCGTCGCACAGCACGTAGGCGCCCACCGAGCGGGCAATCTCGCAATCTGCCCGAGCATGTCTGCATCGAGCACCGTACCGATGGGGTTCGATGCGTTATTGATGCAGATAAGCTTGGTATTGGGGCGAACGAGGCGCTTGAGCTGTTCGATATCGGGTTTCCATCCGAGCTCCTCGCGAAGCTCCCAATACTCGACCTCGGCACCAAGCGTACGCGGGATCTCATAGAGCGGCGCATAGGTAGGCCACTCGGCAATCACGTGATCGCTGGGCCCGACAACGGCAATGATGGCGTTGAGGTTGGCGCCCGTGCAGCCATTGGTCTGCAGAATGTGATCGGGATTGACCTCGCAACGATACAGCTTGGCGACCTCGGCCTTAAACTCCGGCGAACCCTCGATCCAGCCGTAGTTCATCTTCTCGCGATCCAGACGCTCGTAGAACGTAGCGCCGTCCTGCTCGTCGAGCGCGCGAAGCTCGCCCATGGTCAGCGACGAAATCGTCGACTGGGCAATGTCCCACGTAGCGCTCTTCTCCCAAACGTTGAGCCATTCCTCAACGCCAATTGTCTTGATATCCATGACTAAGCTCCAATCGCTAGAACACGGGGATGATGCCGGCAAAGGTCATGGGAATCGAGATGATGCCCAAAAGACAAAGAAGCCGACACCGTTGGGGTATCAACGTGACCGCCTCTAGACATAATGGACACCTTATCTGATGCTAATTTAACTTATTAGACAAGAATGGGGCGGTGCGAAAAACCCGCACCGCCCCATTGGGAGACATCTAATGGCAGCTAGATGTTTGTATTAAGACCCGTACGGTCTATGAAAACCTTAGAGGTCCTCGCGCCAGAAGGGCATGCTCATGCAGCGCGGGCCGCCGCGGCCGCGGGAGAGCTCGGCGGAGGGCACGACGAGAAGGTCCAGGCCCTCCTTGTACAGCACGTCATTGGTGACGGTGTTGCGGGCGTAGACGCAGATCTTGCCGGGCTCGACGCACAGGGTGTTGGAGCCGTCGTTCCACTGCTCGCGGGAGGCCGCGATCGGGTCGCCGCCGCCGCAGGGGATCAGCTTGACCTGGTCGACGCCGGTGGCGTCCTCCAGGACGTGCTCGAGGGTGTCCTCGATCAGGCGGATGTTCACGTCGCCCGGGTTCTTGCCGGCGGTCAGCTCGTAGACGCGCAGGGTGCCCATGATGGCGGGGTGGATCGTGAACTTATCGACGTCGATCTGGGTGAAGACCGTGTCGAGGTGCATGAAGGCGCGCGAGACCGGGATGTCGAAGGCAAGGATGCGCTCGACCTTGGAGTCGGAGTTCCAGAAGATGTTCTGGGCCATGATGTCGATAGCGGCGGCCTGGGTGCGCTGGGAGATGCCGACGGCGAGGGTCTTCTCGTTGATGTTCAGCACGTCGCCGCCCTCGGTGTGGAACTGGCAGTCGCGGCGGAAGTACAGGGAGACGTCCTTGTAGTCGGGGTGGTACTTGAAGATGTACTTGCCGTACAGGGTCTCGCGGTTGCGGGTGACGGAGTACATGCGGTTGAGGTTGACGCCCTCGCCGACGACCGCGAACGGGTCGCGGGTGAAGTAGAGGTTGGGCATCGGGTCGATGATCAGGTCGGACTCGGACTCGGAGTTGACCAGGGAGTCGAGGGTCGTGGACGCCGTGAGGGGCATGTCGATCTCGGCCTTGGTCATGCCGGCCATGGTCTTCTTGACGAACTCGAGGTTGTCCTCGATGGAGTCCAGCTTCTCGCGGACGATCTGCGGCATGTGCTGGCCGCGGATGCCGGCCTCGGCGATGTACTGGTCGGTGAACTCGGCGCGGGCGCCGGGGACCTGGTCGAACACCTCGGCGACGAGGTTCTCGAGGTAGAGCACCTCGACGCCTGGTCCCTCAGGATCTGGCGAAGGTGTCGTGCTCCTGCTGTGCGACCTCCAGGAACGGGACGTCGTCGAACAGGAGTCGCTCGAGCTCGTCGGGCGGCAGGTTGAGGAGCTCGTCGCCGGGACGGTGCAGGCAGACCTTCCTGAGCTTGCCGATCTCGGAAGGCACGTGCAGACCTTTCGTCATGGCCTCCTACCTTTCTTTCGGGCCTTACTGGCCGAATGTATCAGCGCCCCTCCATATGGGACGCTGCTTGCTGACAGCTCTAGTTATATCCAAATTCCATTCGTAATGCTACCTCGCCCCCGAACGGTCAGCAAAGTACGATGAACGGTATATCGCATATGATTTCCCATGATGCACTTCAGTTTCGTAAAGCAGATTTTCCTAGGTAAACGTTATTTTTCTAGGAAATCAAGCTTGAACACTCAAAGTTATCCATGATTCAAAATTGCATAGTGAAAACGGTTTTCTGCATATAAATGACGCTTGCCCTCGATTCGACCTACATTCGATTATATTCAGCTTGCTATCATTCTTATTCATACATTCTCACCAGTTGAGTGAGGATATAGATCGCTTGCTCAAAGCACCGGACGTTAGTGCTTCGGCTTGTCAGCGTAAGAAGTAGGTAAAGATACCGTTCACGCGATACGTCCGTGCCAGCGGTCGACTAAATTGAGACAATAGTGAATTAGAGTTAGGCTACCGTCCCCTGCGGGGACTGAACGGACAGATGCATATGCCGAGCAAAATCGAAAAGAAACAAAAGGCCGCTAAGCTGCGCAAGCCGCCGCGCGACTTCTCGTACACGCAAAACCGAGAGCTTAGCTGGCTGCGCTTTGACAACCGCGTGCTTGACGAAGCCTTCGACGAGACCGTTCCGCTGTTCGAGCGTCTAAAGTTCGTGTCGATTTTCGAGTCTAACCTCGACGAGTTTCTCATGGTGCGTGTGGGCGGCCTGTCCGATCTTGCAGAGCTCAAAAAACAGCCTGTCGACAACAAGAGCAATATGACCGCCTCCGAACAGGTCGATGCTGTCATGGCAGAGCTGCCCGGGCTCCTTACCCGTTGGGAGTCCATCTTTAAGAGCATCGAGGACAAGCTCGACGCTCTGGGCGTTCACCGCGCCCGCATCGATTCGCTTACGCCCGAGGAGCGCACCTTCGTAACCCGCTACTTCCAAGCCTACGTGTCGCCGGTCATCTCGCCGTTGGTCATTGACCCGCGCCATCCCTTCCCCAACCTGCGCAACGGCGCACTCTATCTGGCTTGTGGCCTGGACGGCGTCACCGACGAGGAGAGCCTGCTGGGCCTTATCGAGATTCCCACCTCGATGAACCGCGTGGTCGAGATCCCCTCGCCCACCGGCACCTACTCCTACATCTTGCTCGAGGACGTCATCCTCGCCTGCCTGGACAGTTGCTTTGGCTCCTATAAGCCGCTGGACCGCGCGCTGATCCGCGTCACCCGCAATGCCGATATCGACCCGGACGCGAAGGCGTCGAGGAGGAAGAGGATTACCGCCAGCACATGAAGCGCATCCTCAAGAAGCGCCTGCGCCTGCAGCCGGTGGTGCTCGCCGTATCGGGCTCGCTCGAGAAGGCAACGCTCAAGACCATCCGCAAGGCGCTCGAGCTTTCTCGCCGCTCGGTCTTTACCTGCGATATCCCCCTTGACCTTGGCTACGTCTTTGGCATTGAGGGTAAGATTCCCGAGCACCTGCGCAATGAGCTCCTCTTTACGCCGTTTAAGCCGCAGCCCAATCCCACCATCGATATGGCCCGCTCCATCCGCGAGCAGGTGCTGCAGCACGACAAGCTGCTCTTTTACCCTTACGAGACAATGAACCCGTTCTTGGACCTGGTGCACGAAGCAGCCTATGACCCCGAGTGTATCTCGCTGCGCATCACGCTCTACCGTGTGGCAAAGCAGAGCCGTCTGTGCGAGTCGCTCATCGATGCTGCCGAAAACGGCAAAGAGGTCACGGTGCTCATGGAGCTTCGTGCCCGCTTTGACGAGCAAAACAACATCGAATGGGCCGAGCGCCTGGAAGAGGCCGGCTGCACCGTTATCTACGGCTCCGAGGGCTTTAAGTGCCACTCAAAGATCTGCCAGCTCACCTATCGCGAGGGCATGGCGCTTACCCGCCTGACGCTTTTGGGTACCGGCAACTTTAACGAGAAGACGGCCAAGCTCTACAGCGACTTTATGCTCATGACCGCGCATCCCGGCATCGGCGAGGACGCCAACCTGTTCTTCCGCAACCTGTCGCTGGGCAACCTGCGCGGCGACTACCGCTTCCTGGGCGTGGCGCCCGTGGGCCTCAAGCCGCTCATCATGCGCGGCCTGGACCGCGAGATTCAGCGCGCCCTTGTCGGCGAGCCCGCCCGCGTGTTCTTTAAGCTCAACTCGCTTACCGACCGCGAGGTCATCGACAAGATTGCCGAGGCATCGTGTGCCGGCGTGCGCGTGGACATGATCATTCGCGGCATCTCGTGCCTCAAGCCCGGTGTTCCGGGCAAGACCGAGAACGTGCACGTGCGATCCATCGTCGGACGTTTTTTGGAGCATGCGCGCGTCTATGCCTTTGGCGTGGACTCGGACATGATCTACCTGAGCTCGGCAGACATGATGACGCGCAACACCGAGCACCGCGTGGAGATCGCCTTCCCCGTGCTCGACCCCACCTGCCGCGCCTGGTGCACGAGTACATGGGCATGCAGCTGCGCGACAACGTGAAGGCACGCAGCCTGACGAGTGACGGCACCTGGGTTCCGGTGGAGCGCAAAGAGGACGAGAAACCCTTCAACTCGCAGGAAGCTCTGCTGGAGCGCGCGTATCGCAACGCCGAGGCCGCCGCGCAGCAGCGCGCACAGGAGAAGGAACGTGTGGCCGAAAAAGTTATCCAGGACGAGATTGAACATGGGGCGGCTGCCAAACCGGAAGCGGTTGCCGCTCTCCCGGTGAATGAGCCCGAGGCTGCCGCAGAGCCCGCCGTGGAGAAAGCGCCCGAGGCCGCTACTGCGACTCCGGAGCCCGCCGCCGAGGCAAAGCCCGCCCCTGCTCCTGAGCCGCAGCCGGCCACACCCAAGGTCCAAGAGGTCCAGGCGACCGTCATTGAGCCCAAGCCTGCACCTGCACCTCAGCCCGAGCCGCAGGTCACCAAGCCCGCACCCGAGACGAGCGCCCGTCGCGATAAGCCCGCCGGCAAGACCAAGGCCATCGAGCGCCATCGCCCCGGTCGCGTGCGCATAGGCCTGGGCCTGATCGGCCTGGGTCTAAAGACGCTCATTACCGGCAAGACGAAATAGTCGTTTGTAGAAGCGCCCCGCATTTGAGGAAAGCCTCGGATGCGGGGCGCTTTTCCCTGCTACCATGGTGCGAATAACAACGCGAATGACAGGCAGGAATATGAAGCTCACTATAGAATCGATGACCTACGGCGCCGACGGGCTGGCGCACGCCGACAACGGCAAGGCCGTCTTTGTGCAGGGCGCCGTGGCAGGCGACACCGTCGAGGCCGAGGTCGTACAGGACGGCAAGTCGTTCATGCGTGCCCGCACCACCGAGATTCTGGAGCCAAGCCCCGATCGCATTCAGCCTCCCTGCCCCTTCGTGGGCATCTGCGGCGGCTGCTCGTGGGGCAATCTCTCACGCACGGCACAGCTCGCCGCCAAGGAGCAAAACCTGCGCTCCACGCTCGAGCGCATCGGCAAGTTCGCTCCTGAGCAGGTCGATGAGTTGGTACAGCCCATCTGCCACACCAAGGACGACTGGGGCTACCGCAATAAAATCGAGCTCGAACCGACCGTCGTCAACGGTCGCGTGCGTCTTGGCATGCACGGTGTCGACCCCAGCAAAATCGTGACCGTCGATACGTGCCCGCTGTTCGACAAGCGCTTCCCGAAGGCGCTCAAATCGGTCGTCGGCGCACTCAACTATCTAAGCGGCAGCCATGACTTGGGGCTCGAACGCGTGGGCATTCGCGCATCACGCCGCACCAAGGCACTCGAGGTCGCACTCTGGACGCCCACAGGCTCTTTTCCGCGCTCGCAGGTCTCCCGCGTGCTGGCGGACGCCGCTCACCCCACGAGCATCGTGCGCGTGATGAGCAAGGGCGAAAAGAAGGCCCGCCGTGTCTCCAAGGTCGAAATGCTCGCCGGAGAGGCTCATGGACCGAGAATATCGCCGAGGGTCAGATGCGCTTGTCTGCCCCGTCTTTTTCCAGGTCAACACCAAGGGTGCCGAGATTTTGATCGAGCTTGTCATGGACGCACTCGACCCGCAGGAAGACGAGCTTGCCGTGGACCTGTACTGTGGTGCCGGCACCTTTACCCTGCCGCTCGCCCGCCGCTGCGACTTTGTCGCCGCCGTCGAGGCCTACGGCCCCGCCGTGCGCGACCTGCGCCGTAACCTGGAGATCAACAAGCTTGATAACGTCGACGTCATTGGCGGAGACGCGGTGCGCGAGTTCCCCGACCAGGATGCCGACGTCTTGGTGGTCGACCCGCCACGCGCAGGCCTCGCCCCCGAGGCGATCGACCTTATCGCCAGCACGAGTGCTCGCGATGTCGCCTACGTGAGCTGCGACCCGGCCACCCTGGCGCGCGATCTCAAACGCTTTGTCGAAGAAGGCACCTTCTTCCCCGTAAAGATCACGCCAGTCGACCTGTTCCCACAAACCTTCCACTGCGAGACCGTCGTCCACCTTAGGCGCAACTAGACTGTTTGCCCAAGGCCACGCCCGATGATTTTTCTGGGACGGGGATTAAATAATCAATTTGTACCAAATGATTATTTAATCCCGTCCCTTTTTAAACATTGGGAAATCGAGCGTGGCAAGCGCATGTCTTCGGGGTATAAGACGCCTAATTGTATGCCGCCTTACGAAAGGAACTCTCATGCCCAGCGTTGCCGTTCTCGCCGCCGATGGCTTTGAAACGATTGAATGCCTGACCATGGTCGACGTCATGCGTCGCGGCGGCGTGCGCGCCACGCTCGTCTCGATCATGCCCACGCGCGAGGTCGTGAGCTCGCTGCAGATTCCCGTAACCTGTGATGCGCTCTTTGACGAAATCAACTTTGACGAGTACGACTGCGTCGTGCTGCCCGGCGGCCTGCCCGGTGCCACCAACCTGCGCGCCGACCAGCGCGTCTGCGACGTAGTCTGCGATTTCGCCGCGACCAAGCACGTTGCCGCCATCTGCGCCGCCCCGTTTATCCTGGGCGAGCTTGGTCTACTCGAGGGACGCCGCGCCACGTGCTTCCCCGGCTTTGAGAAGAGCTTCCCCGAGGCACCTATACCGGCGAGAAGGTCACGCAAGACGGCAATATCATCACCGCTAGCGGCATGGCACAGTCACTCCCCTTTGCCTTGGAGCTGCTGCGCACGCTCGCCGGCGAAAAGGCCGTCGAGAAGGTCGCCGAGGGCATCCAACTATGATTTTGGCTTCGCAATCGCCGCGCCGCATAGAGCTGATGCGCGAGGCGGGCTATAACATTCGCGTAATTCCCGCAGACATCGATGAAACGCCTTTTGATGGCGAAGCTCCGCTTACGCTCGTCGAGCGCTTGGCGCGTGCCAAAGCTGCTGCCGTCGCGGCCGAGCATGCCGAGCCCAACGAACTGACCGTCGCGGCCGATACCATCGTCACCTTCGATGGCATGATTTTGGGTAAGCCGGCAAACGAGGACGAGGCGCGCACCATGCTCCGCGAGCTTTCGGGCCGCACGCACCAGGTGGCGACCGGCGTCTGCATCGTTAAAGCCGGCGACGCTACAGCTCCGCATGCCGCCGAGAGCCTGTCGTTTGTCGATGTGACCGACGTGACGTTCTATGAGCTTACCGAGGAGCAGATCAAGCGCTATGTTGCCTCCGGCGAACCCATGGACAAGGCCGGAGCCTACGGCATCCAGGGCACAGGCGGCCGCATGCTCGTGCACGACATTTCGGGTGACTTCTACAACGTGGTGGGCTTGCCCATCGCCCGCGTCGCACGCGCGATTCAAAAACTCTCGTAATTGCATCTGGCGCTGGGTATCCCCCAGCGCCTACAATTTTGCCGTACCGTACGGATCCCGACCGGGCATAAGGCCCGGCGGAAAACCGATAGGAGATAATATGGACACACTGCTCGAAGCCATCGATGTTTGCAACGTCGATGGCTTTTGCTTTGGCAACTATACGGACGAGGAGGCCGGCACCGGCTGCACCGTAATCGTGGCGCCCGAGGGTGCCACCGGTGGCGTTGACGTACGCGGTGGCGCTCCCGCTTCGCGCGAGACCGACCTGCTGCGCCCCGAAAACACCGTCGATAAGGTCCACGCCGTCTGCCTTTCGGGTGGATCGGCCTTTGGCCTCGAGGCTGCAAGCGGCGTCGCTCGCGAGCTTGAGAGCCGCGGCATCGGCCTTCCCGTCGGCCCCACGCAGGTGCCTATCGTGTGCTCCAGCTGTATCTTCGACCTCGCCTTTGGCGATCCCACCGTGCGCCCCGACATAGAGGCCGGCATCGCCGCCGTGCATGAGGCACTCGACAACACCCCCACCACGCTCGAGCAGGGCAATGTAGGTGCCGGCACGGGTGCCACCGTCGGAAAGCTCATGGGGCCCGCCACCTGCATGAAGGCCGGTCTCGGAGCTGCCGCCGTGGCGCTCGGCCCCGTCAAGGTGGGCGCCGTGGTCTCGGTCAACGCCTGCGGCAACGTCGTCGACCCCTTCACCGGCGAGTGGGTCGCCGGCATGCGCGCCGCAGCCGATAGCGACCAGATCGTCGACATGGAGCTCGCCGCCTTTGCCGCCGCCGGCTCTATGCAGATGCCGCTCGACCGCACCAACACCACCATCAGCTGTATCGTCACCAACGTGGAGCTCACCAAGGCCCAGGCCACCAAGGTCTCCCAGATGGCAGCAGACGCTACGCGCACGCCATCCGCCCCACACACACCACCAACGACGGCGACACCATCTACACCCTCGCCAGCGGCAAACTGGAGCCAGGCAAGCGCCGCCGTTCCCCTAGACCTGCTGGGCATGCTCGCCGTAAGGGCCCTACAGACCGCCATCGTAAACGGAGCCAAAAGCGCCAAAACCTCCCACGGCATCCCCGGCGCCGCGAAGTAATCTCACTCGACCGTCGGTCGGAGGCGGGCGGGCATTACGTTTGCTGCTCTACAGTCCTATGCAAGACGAAGGCCACATTAAGTGGCCTTCTTTGCATGCGGAACTCGCGACAAACGTAATGCCCGCCCGTCTCCGACCGACTTCCAACCTAATTCTTTTCAGCCCAGGCCCCTGTGTACCGCGCGTCTAAGATCTTCAAAATTCAGCTGCCTGACAATCGATTCTTATAGCAGAGGCCCCTTGGCCTTTAGTTTGATACAAGTTCCGCACGAGCCGGAAAGCACTTAATGTGCTTTCGTGCGAGCAGGACTGTTCGCAGTAGCAAACTAAAGCCAAGGGGCCCAGTCAACCCATCAGCAGCGATTACTCAGCAGCTAGTTGAATTTGAAGATCTTTGAGGCAAGACGGTATAGGCCGAGTGTGGTTTTGTCACCAGCCCGACCGCGCAGGTTGGTGAAGAAGCCGACCACACCGTAGCGTGCACGACGATACATACGCTCGTCATAGGCCTTTAAATCACTCCACAACGTCTTCAGGCGCTCGTCGGCACAATCCTCGTCGGAAAGCTTAGTGAGCACCGAGCAGATTGCCATCATCATGGTGAAATAGCCCATCATGTACGAGCGCAGACGCGACGACTCGACATCGCTGTACAGGTGGAACGACTCCATCATGATGCGCGTCACGCGAAACTGTTGGTCCAGACGCTTGACCATCGTGGCCTCGTTGACGCTTTGGCCCTCACGGCCGATAAAGTAGCGGTAGAGGTCGATGTCGGCGTAGTACATGGTCTTGCAGCGCGGTAGCGGCACGTAGGCGTAGATGTTGTCTACATAGAACGTGTGCGGCGGCATAGGCAGATTGGACGCGCGCAGCACATCCGTGCGATAGCACAGGCTGTGCATGAGCAGATTCTGGTCCAGACGGAAATGACCAATCTGGTCCCAGGTAAAGATCTTTTTCCGCGGCAGGGCAAACTTGTAGCCAATAGCGGTGTGCGTACCCTCGTAAACCTTCTCGTACACATAGTTCGAGATAAAGAGGTCGACGCGCTGGTCGCGCTCCTCAAAACCGCGAAGGATCGAAAGCATGGTCGACAGGCTGCGCCATCGAGCCAGTCGTCCGAGTCGACAACTTTGTAGTAGGTGCCCTGTGCCTCGCGCAAGCCCGAAAGGACGGCAATGCCGTGGCCGCCGTTCTCCTGATGCACCGCGCGGATGATTCCGGGGTAACGCGTCTCCCACTCATCGGCCTTGGCCGCCGTCTCGTCCTTGGAACCGTCATCGACGATGATGATCTCGATATCGGTGGCGTAATTGCTCCCCTCCAGAATGGAGGTGATGCAATGGTCCATGTCCTTGGCGGCGTTATACGAGGGAATACCGAATGATATGACTTTATGCATGGCAGGCGATAATCTCATCCGAAAGATCGAGGGCGGAGTTGGTCACGGCATCCATATCGTAGTAACGATACTCGGCCAGGCGACCCACCGGGTGGAAGTTCGTCAGGTTCTGAACGCGCTCAAGATAGCACTCATAGAGCTCACGGTTCTCGGGCTCCAGAATGGCGTAGTACGGCGTCTCGCCCGAGCCGGGCGTATAGGCCTTGGAGTACTCCTTCATGATGGTGGTCTTGCCGGGCAGGACCTGACCGGTCATGTTCTTGAACTCGGTGATACGCGTGTAATCCTCGCTCGTGGTGTAGTTGACGGTGCCCACGGGCTGGAACTGGTCCATATCGAGCGTCTCGAACTTCATGTCGAGCGTACGGTACGGCAGAGCGCCCAAGTCGAGGTTGAACAGCTCGTCGAGCGGACCGGTGTAGACGATCTCGCCGCCATAGACCTTGCCGTCGATCTTGACGGTGGTCTCGTCGATCTCGAAGAGATCGCGGGCGTCCACGTCGCAGAACACATCAATCAGATCGTGGTCGAGCATGTGCTCGAACAGCGCGGTATAGCCGTCCTGCGGCATGCCCTGGAAGGGAGCCTGCGGGAAGTAGCGGTCATCGTCGCCCACAAAGACGGGAACGCGACCGGTGATCGAGGGATCGATCTGGTCGGGCGTCTGGCCCCACTGCTTCATGGTGTAATGCAAAAAGACGTTCTCGTAGACGTAATCGGCGACCTCGGCAAGATCCGGGTCGTTCTTCTTGCGCAGCTCCATGATGGGCACCTTGACGTCCTTGCCAAAGGTCTCCACGAGCTTCTGATACAGCTCCTCGCCGCGCTCGTCGCCAAAGGCGAGCTTGAGGCTCGCGTGGTTAAAAGGCACGGGCATGAGGGTGCCGTTGATGTTGGCAAGCACCTTGTGCTGGTAGTCCGTCCACTTGGTAAAGCGCGACAGGAAATTGTGGACGCGCTCATTAAAGGTATGGTAGATGTGCGGACCATACTCGTGGACCAGGATTCCGGCCTCATCAGCGCAGTCGTAGGCGTTACCCGCAATGTGGCTACGGCGCTCCAGAACGGCAACACGATAGCCGATGGTCTCGGCGAGACGGCGGGCACAAACGGCACCGGCATAACCGGCACCGACGACAATCATGTCGTATGCGCCGGCGTTAAAGCTTCAGGCAGGCCTGAGGTAATCTGCATCGATACTCCTTGTCAAAAGCCACGGGCTCGTTAGCTGGGCTTTTCTCGAACATTCTTCGAGACATATTTATCAGAGCGATTATAGCGCTAATGCGTCCTATAATGAGCTTGCCACACAAGGAAAGCTCAAGCACCGCGGCGAACATAATTGAAAGGTAAACCCGCTAGCAGCGGGTTTATTCGTGAACAGCCGGGCGCCTGGAGCTTAGCGAAACGCTTGTAAGGAGTAACATGAGCGATTTCCTAAACCGTATGAAGTCTGCCGCCAAGGCGACCTTAAGACGATCGTCCTGCCCGAGGGCGAGGATCCGCGCACCATCGTCGCAGCACCAAGATCATCGAGGAGGGCCTGGCAAAGATCGTCATCCTGGGTAACCCCGACGAGATCAACGTTCCCGGCGCTACCG
>ENA-OQEN01000275-OQEN01000275.1-human-gut-metagenome-genome-assembly--contig:-NODE-275-length-22552-cov-6.741093_pt1 | contig 22552 bp, 37 predicted proteins | sample MGYA00242791_ERZ504627 | MGnify/ENA primary metagenome ERZ504627 (study PRJEB26092, sample SAMD00036316) | human gut metagenome | host: Homo sapiens | study: EMG produced TPA metagenomics assembly of... | reverse complement strand
TCGTAGTCCGGTTGGGCGACAACTACTCTCGGCGAGCGTTGTATTTCAACATATTCCCTGTCGGCAGCCGTCACCTGCACAAATCCGTTGGCGGCAGCAAAAAATTCGCCGTGCCGAATTTTGCGAATGATATCAGACTGCCGCCGAGCAAAAGATGATCAACAGAACTGCCGCAAATGCGGATATCACAATATGTCTTTTCCTGTTGATCTTCACTGCAAAGGCTTTGAGCCGCTTTTCGTCATCATTTTCCGTATCCGAAACGGCAGCCTCAATAGCATCGGCAACTTTCAGCTTTTCGAGCTCCGCGCGGCACTCGGCGCACCCGATAAGATGCTCTTCAACGAAAGATTCCGTATCCGCGCTCACCATTTTATCAGCATACAGCGGCAGAATATCGCGAATGATATTGCACTCATTTCTCATTTTCATTCTCCTCCAATCCTGTTCTTATCATGCCGCGCGCCCGATGATAAGTGACACACGCCCAGTTTTCGGTTTTGCCGAACAGCTCGCCTATCTGCTTATAGCTGAGCTGCGCAAATACGCGCCACATAAACACCTCTCTGTACGGGTCGGGAATAGAGCGCAGGATTTTCCGCGCCCTCATTGCCTCATCGCGCTTCAACATCTGCTCTTCGGCGTTTCCTTCAAAGGCGGGCAGATTGAAGAGAACGGAATCATCGACGCTATCCGTCCGAGCGGCTTTTTTGAGATAAGTATAATAGCAGTTTTTTGCTATCTGACACAGCCAAACACGGATGTCACACTCACCGCGAAAGCCTTTTATCGAACGCATGGCCTTATAGAAAGCTTCGCTCGTGATATCCTCGGCTATATCCTCGCTGCCCGAGAGTCGTTTGATATAAAGAAACACATCGTCGAAATAATCGCGGTATATTTTTTCAAACTCCGTCACTCTGCCGCCTCCTTTCATATATAAGACTGCGCTAAACTCAAAATCTTACAAAATTTTTAAAGCGGCAATTAAATTTTTAACCGCCGCTTTTGCTTTTATTTGAAATTTAAATAATCACGCAGCCATGAAAACGTATTCGTATATCACATAGGCGTGTATCATGCTGCCCGCGACCATGAAAATATGAAACGGCACATGGAACCACGGGTGTTTTCTGCCTACGGCGCAGAATATCGAGCCGAAGAGATAAACCGCGCATCCGAGCACTAAAAGCAGGAGTGCATGGACATTTATCTCGTCTATAACCGCGAGCGAGCACGAGAGCATCACCGCGCCGGCGATTATATACACAGCGACACACGCGGCTTTCGTCTTTTGGAAAAAGAAAAGCTTCGCGACAAGCCCGAATATCACGCTTCCCCAGCCGAGCAGGAGCACTACGGCACAGCAGATTTTGTTGTGATTATAGAGCGTAATGAGCGAGCACGGGGTCGCAGTGCCGGCGAGCAAAATCGGTATAACAGAGTGATCAACGAGACGGGCTGTCCGCTTCGCTTCGCCCTGCGGTAAGCCGTGATAAACAGCCGACGAGCCGTAGAGCAAAATAATAGAAAGTCCGTAGACGACGGCCGCTGCCGTATATCTCACACTGCCCAAGGGCAGGGCTTTTTTTATCAGCAAAACGAGCACTGCCGCGCCGAAAATCGCGCCGAGCGCGTGGGTGGCGCAGTTGAGCGCATCCTGCGCCTTTGTGTATTCTATAAGCTCCACGCTGTCTTTGTTTTTCATGTTCAGACCTCCGAAGCACTGATAGATAAAGTTTACTCTCTATAGCATGATAAAGTCAACAGGGTTTTCCGCGCAAAAAAATTATCCGCCGCACAAATTGCAGCGGATAATTGAATTTTAGTCTATCAGATGCTCTTGAGCAGGTTTGGAAGTCCCTTGACAACGGCGGGGATAGCCTTGCCTATAAGGACGAGTATGCCGCGTCCCATAGGCTTCTTGTCGTTGAGGATATCCAGAAGCTGATGTCCGAGTTCCTCGCTGAACACGCCCATGCTCATGGAGACGAAGTTCTTGACAGGAGTCTGGAGCGCTATCGAGCACGCCATGCCGTCCGAGCCGACGAACTTGCGCAGCAGCTTGCAGAGCTTCGCGCCGTTCTTGCCGCAGGCGGAGTCCTCAAGAGTGTTAGCAAAGGTCAGATTCGGATAGTCGTGGATCTCGCTCTCGGGAATCTCGTGGCCGAGAAGAGCCTTGAACTGATCGTCCGGGACATTCATAACATCCGCCGAATAATAAGCGGGCATGGTCTCTCTGAGATCCTTGACGGGGGCGTCAACGGTGCTCTCGACCTTTACACTGCCCTCGAGGCGGATATCGCGGCTCGATGCGCCGACGAGAATCTTATAATTATCCGTCTCAACATGCCAGTCGCCGAGATCGACATCGTAGAACGCGAACGCGCGCTTGCTGAGCTCGATTTCGACTTCTTTCTCTTCGCCAGCCTTGAGGAAGACTTTCTTGAAGCCCTTGAGCTCCTTCTCGGGACGGAAGATGGTGCTGTTTTCCTGGGCAACATAGAGCTCGGCAACCTCTGCGCCGTCTCTGTCGCCGGTGTTCTTTATCTTGAAGGAAACCTTGAGAGTGTCGGTATCCTTGATGCTGTCCGCAGAGACCTTGAGGTCGCTGTACTCGAAGTGGTGTAGGACAGACCGAAGCCGAACGGGAACAGGACGTTCTTTTTTGCGGTGTCATAGTAGCGGTAGCCGATATACAGACCTTCGCGATACTCAACAGTTGCGGTATGGCCGGGGAAGTTGTTGTAGCAGGGAGTGTCCTCGAGAGAGAACGGATATGTCTCGGCAAGCTTGCGGAGGGGTTGACATCGCCGAAAAGGATATCGGTGACTGCGCTGCCGCTCGCCTCGCCGCCGAGGTAGCTGTTGAGCAGAGCCTTTGTCTCGCCTATCCACGGCATCTCGACAACCGCGCCGCCCGCAAGGACAACAACGATGTTCTCGGTGACTCCGCGTATGGCGCTGAGCAGGGCGACATGCTCGGGCGGGATGCGAAGATGGGTTCTGTCGAAGCCCTCAGACTCGAACTCGTCGGTAAGGCCGATGAACAGAACTGCGACATCCGCTTTCTTTGCAGCTTCGACTGCATCGGCTATGTAAGTCTCGGGAGAATTTTTCTTCTCCTTCTTAGTCATCGCGTAGCCGTCGGCATAGATAACATCGATGCCCTCTTCGAACATGGTGTTATATGCGCTGTCGATTTTTATAGAGTTGACAAGAGAGCTACCGGCGCCTGATGACGCGGCTTCTTTGCCATCTGACCGATAACTGCGACCTTTGCCTTCTTGCTCAGGGGCAGGATATTGTCGTCGTTCTTGAGAAGCACCATGCTCTCACGCGCAATCTTGCGTGCCGCCGCGTGATGCTCGCCCGCATTGTAGCCCTTGCCGTCTGCAAGAACTTCCTTTGCGCGCATGATAACATCAACAACGCCGTCGACCATCTCATCGAGGAAGTCCTCGCTGATCTCGCCGCGCTTGACTGCGTCATATATCTTTCTGTTGCCGTCGCCGTTCGAGGTGGGCATCTCAAGGTTCTGACCTGCGAGCAGGCCGAGAACGCGGTCGTTCTCTGCGCCCAGTCAGTGACTATCATGCCCTCAAAGCCGAAATCATGGCGGAGGACATCGGTAAGGAGCCACTTGTTTTCTGCGCCGTAGACGCCGTTGAGGCGGTTATACATGCACATGATGGTCCAGGCTGAGACTCCTTGACGGCTATCTCATAAGCGGTGAGATATATCTCGCGCAGAGTTCTCTCGTCAACAACTGCGCTGACGGTCATTCTGCGGGTCTCCTGGCTGTTGACCGCGTAATGCTTGAGCGAAGTGCCGATACCCTTGGACTGAACGCCGTTTATAAAAGCGGCGGACATCTTGCCGGCAAGATACGGGTCCTCCGAGAAATACTCGAAGTTTCTGCCGCACAGGGGCGAACGCTTCATGTTGGTTCCGGGTCCGAGCAGGACGGACACCTTCTCGGCTATGCACTCCTCGCCGAGGAGCTCGCCCATGCCGTAGATAAGCTCGGGATCCCATGAGCAGGCGGTAGTCGCCGCGGTAGGATAGCAAACTGCCGGAACGCCGCCGAGCAGCGCATCCATGCCTTCGCCCTTCTTATCCTTCTTCTTGGGCTCGTCCTTATCATGGGTGCCTACGCTGTTGCGTATACCGTGAGGGCCGTCGCTCCAGAGTATGGAAGGGATGCCCAGACGCTCGATGGACGCGGTGTGCCAATAGTCGCTGCCGGAGCAGAACGCGACCTTTTCTTCCAGCGTCATCTGCGAGATGAGATCTGCGTGTTTCATTAAAAAGCCTCCAATTTTCACTTGATATTTATAAAAATGAGTTAGTTTCAAATGAGTCAACGCGTGTCGAACGCACGCCATATAAAGTGATTATATCATACATCCGAATAAAAAGTAAATATAAAACGGCAAAGAACTGCGCTCATTTGATGCAAATTATCCGAAAAATAAAACTGCGGGCAACACTTTTCGGCAAAGTGTCCCGCAGTCCGATTAAAATAAAAAACTGCCATGGGATACCCACAGCAGTTTTTATTATTCAAAGTTAAATTACTTAACCTCGACAGTTGCGCCTGCCTCTTCGAGCTTAGCCTTAGCAGCCTCAGCGTCGTCAGCAGAAACCTTCTCCTTAACAGCCTTGGGAGCGCCGTCAACGAGCTCCTTAGCTTCCTTCAGGCCAAGGCCGGTGATCTCACGGACAGCCTTGATGACGTTGATCTTAGCAGCGCCGGCAGAAGTAAGGATAACATCGAACTCGGTCTGCTCCTCAGCAGCAGCAGCGCCGCCCTCAGCGGGAGCAGCAACAGCAACAGCAGCAGCAGCGGAAACACCGTATCTCTCCTCAACAGCGGAGACGAGCTCGGAAAGCTCGATAACGGTAAGGGTGTCAAGAGTCTCTAAAATGCTTGTAATTTTCTCGTTTGCCATTTTGAATTACCTCCAATTAGTAAGTTAGCTTTTTCTTTAAGCTTCGGCTGCCGCCTCTTCAGCGGGAACCGGGGTTGCGCCGCCCTTTTCAACAAGAGCCTGCATAGCTCTGGCGAAAGCGGCGATGGGTGCGTTGAACGCGTTGCAGACGGTAGCAAGAAGCACGTCCTTTGAAGGCAGCTTTGCAAGGCTCTCGACAGTGTCGACGCCTATGACCTTACCGTCCAGGAAGCCCTTCTTAACAGTGAAGGTCTTGCTGGTGCTTGCAAAATTGCAAAGGATGCGGGCAGCGGCGGTGTAGTCCTCCGCGCTGGTTGCGATAGCGGTTGTGCCCTCAAGAACATCATCGATATCGGAAAGCTCGGCCTTCTCGGCTGCAAGCTTGAGGATAGTGTTCTTGACGACTGCGTACTTGACGCCCGCCTCACGAAGATCCTTACGCAGCTTTGTGTCGTCCTCAACAGTGATACCCTTGTAGTCAACGATAACACCTGCGACGGAAGAGCTGAGTGTGTCTGCAAGATCGCTCACGATCTGCTTCTTCTGTTCAAGAATTTTTTCGCTTGGCATAGTTTCACCTCCGGAAATGGTGGTTGCAAAGGCAAAAGGAAAAACCCTCTTCCGCAAGCTGGGAAAAGGGTTGAATATCTGCATAATACGCAGCTATACTGCGCGCAGCTTCCTTTCCTCGGCAGGCGGTTTTCACCTTATGCCGGGCCTAAAGCCCGTTGCACCTGCTGTCTTTGGTTAGAACAGCTTTATTATATTAACACACGAACAGACGCATGTCAATAACTTTTTTTATTCGGCAGAGCCCGCGTTGAGAACCTTAGAGGGGTTGATGCGGATGCCGGGGCCCATGGTCGAAGCAACGACGCAGGACTTGATATACTGACCTTGGACGAAGCGGGCTTAGCCTTGACTATAGCGTCGAGCAGGGTGTTGAAGTTCTCACCGAGCTTCTCAGCGCCGAAGGAAGCCTTGCCGATGGGGCAGTGGATGATGTTGGTCTTGTCGAGACGGTACTCGATCTTACCGGCCTTAGCCTCGTTGACAGCTTTGGCGACATCGGGGGTAACCGTGCCTGCCTTGGGGCTGGGCATAAGACCTCTGGGGCCGAGAACCTTACCGAGACGGCCGACGAGACCCATCATATTCGGAGCAGCGATAGCGACATCGAAATCCATGAAGCCCTCGCCCTGGATCTTAGCGACAAGATCCTCAGCGCCGACGATCTCAGCGCCTGCGGCGGTTGCAGCCTCAGCGTCTGCGCCCTTAGCGAAGACGGCTACGCGAACCTTCTTGCCGGTGCCGTTCGGAAGAACGACAGCACCTCTGACCTGCTGGTCAGCGTGGCGGGAGTCAACACCCAGGCGGATGTGGACTTCGACAGTCTCATCAAACTTTGCCGTTGCAGTCTTAACGGCTATGTCAAGAGCCTCGCTGGCTCATAAAGGGCAGCTCTGTCAACAAGCTGAGCGCCTGGTTGTATTTCTTACCGTGTTTCATTATAGTTTCCTCCCAATCGTGTGGTTAAATCGGATTCTTCCTCCCACAGGAAGCATCAATCAGCAACTGTGACGCCCATGCTGCGTGCGGTACCGGCTATCATGCTCATAGCGGTCTCGATGTTTGCAGCGGTGAGGTCGGGCATCTTCTGCTCGGCGATCTTTCTGATCTGCTCGGTAGTGATCGTTGCGACCTTTGTCTTGTTGGGAACGCCTGAACCGCTCTCGATTCCGCAAGCCTTCTTGATGAGGACCGCGGCGGGCGGAGTTTTTGTTACGAATGTGAAGGAACGATCCGCATAGACGGTGATGACGACGGGGATTATAAGGCCCATGTCATTCTTCGTTCTCTCGTTGAATTCCTTTGTGAACGCCATGATGTTGACGCCGTGCTGACCGAGCGCGGGGCCGACGGGCGGAGCCGGAGTTGCCTTACCGGCGGGAATCTGCAATTTGATTAAGCCAACAACTTTCTGTGCCATGACTTGCACCTCCATAAGAATGTGGTAAATGTCGGGGAAACATCCCCTCCCACGGGAGCCGAAGCTCCGCGCGCATAAAGCGCTATAATAAGGACGTAAAGTCCGTATTACCGGGATAAAAAATTACTTTTCGAGTTCGACCTGATCGAGCTCAAGCTCGACAGACGTCTCTTTTCCGAAGAACGCGGAAACGGAGACGGTAACAGTCTCGTTATCCATATCGATCTTCGTGACCGTGCCGGAGAAGCCTCAAGGCGTTCATCCGTGATCCTCACGGTATCGCCCACCTTATATTCGACCTCAATGCTCTTCTTTTCAACGCCGAGCTTGAGAACCTCATCATCGGAGAGCGGAGTAGCCTTGCTCTCGGGGCCGACGAATCCGGTCACGCCTCTGGTATTTCTGATCACGAACCATGCGTCGTCGCTCATAGAGGGGACGTTGTTCTCGTCATAGGTAACAGCTGCCTTGACAAGCACATAGCCGGGGAAGAGCTTGCGCTCAACTTCGCGCTTTTTGTCGTCCTTTATCTCGGTGACGATCTCGGTGGGGATCTGAACCTCAAGGATCTGATCCTGCATTTTACGGTTCTCGACCATTTTTTCGATATTCGTGGCGACCTTATTCTCGTAGCCGGAATAGGTGTGCACCACATACCATTTGGCATCAGCAGACATCGCGTTTTCCTCCGTTATAAGCCGAGATTGATCATACTCAGGATCGCGGCGGCAGTTTCCTTGTTCTCGCCGGTCTTCTGGGCAAGCTCAATAAGCTTGGATACGAGGAAAGACAGACCCTGGTCGATGGCATAGATAACTACGCCGACAACAGCGACCGAAACGAGCACGACGCCGGTGTTCTTGAGAACGGTTTTCGCGCCGGGCCATGTGATCTTTTTGATCTCGCCTCTGAAGTCCTTCCAGAACTTCTTGAAGCCCTTTGCAAAACGCTGAAAGATGTTCCCGTTGGGATTCTTCGGTTTTGCGGCTTTCGCTTTGGACTTTTCAGCCTTAGCGACCTTCTGGGCAGAAGTAAGCTTGGAGTCATCGGTGCCTTTTTTGGCCTGTTTTTCAGCCTTGGCGACCTTTGCGGCGGCAGAGGTGTTCTCTTTTTTCGCCATTCTTATACCTCCCGACTTACTTTGTTTCTTTGTGGAGAGTATGCTTCCTGCAGAAACGGCAGTACTTGTTCATCTCCAGCCTGTCCGGTGTGTTCTTCTTGTTTTTAACAGTGTTGTAGTTGCGCTGCTTGCATTCCGTGCAAGCAAGAGTAATCTTTACTCTCATGACGGCACCTCCAATATCTTAGGATTTGATTAGCTCCCTCTGAACCGGCCAAAAAATGAGGGCAGAAAAAAATAGCCCTCTCACAGAGGTATAATCAGTTTAGCACAGACATACCCGTTCGTCAAGTTTTTTCGCTCAAATCTTGAAAAAAATTATTTTTCGGCCGCCGCGAGGGCGATTTTGATATCCTCGGTGAGTATGCTGCGCATACGCACGGGGTATTTTTCGGGGTTTATCGCGCGCAGAGCCTCGGCTATCCTCTGTCTGAGTCCTGGCTTTGCAGCCGCTATGAGCGGCAGAGACTGGATGCACTGGCGAACTGTTGTCGCCTGCTCCGCGTCAACGGTTTTGAGAAGTCGGTCGATATTTCTGTCGATCTTCTTTCTCGAATCCCATGAAACATTCTTGGCTATGAGCACGAAGGCGCGGGTGCGCGCATAGGGGTTGCGGTCATCGAGAAGTTTGAAGAGCTTGTCGAGATGAGCGTAGACCTCCTTGCTTTTGCCCGACTCTGTTTCCAGCTGGCGCATGGCCTCGCAGCCTATCGCAGTGCTCATGGATCCGAGCTTCGAAATGTTCATAAGAATTGTGTCATTATCCATATTGACATCTCCCTCTTCCGCCCTTTCGGGCGCCCTTATTCCTTATATATAATAGGATTCCTGTTACGGCTGAGACGGTATATCCGGTTCAGCCGGAGCAAGACCTGCAGCAATCAGATTGGCTCGGTGCTCTTGAGCTGTTGCCGCATAGCGGTAGACACCGTCCTCTCCGACGCAGAAATACAAATAATTTGTGTCCAGCGGGCTTATCGCGGACTTCACTGCCTCCGAGCCGGGGCTGCATATCGGTCCTGCGGGCAGTCCCGCGCACTTGAAGGTGTTGTAATACTCCTCATATTTGCTGTATGTTTCCGGGTCGTCGCTCTTTATGTAGTTCTTTATGACCGAATCGACATATCTGCCGGTCGAGTTCATCTCGAGCTGCATACCCGCCTTGAGCCTGTTCTGAATGACGGACGATATCTTCGCCATCTGCGCGACATCGCCGCCGCTCTCTATTTCAACTATCGAGGCGATAGTGATTGCTTCATCGACGCTCATGTTTCTCGCCGCTATCTGACGGCGCATCGGGGTGCTCACGAAGCTCTCCATGCTGCGAAGCAGTCGGCTTATGACATCGGCGGGCGCGGTATTTTTAACAAATGTATATGTGCCCGCGCGTATATATCCCTCGAGAGCAAACGCTCTGCCGGTATTGCCCTGCGCGCCTATGAGCGGAAAATAGCTGAAATCGGTGTTGACCGCAGTGTTCATCAGTGCGCTGAACGAGGCGACTCCCTTTGCTTCGAGAATCGCAAACATATCCGCCATCGTTGCGCCCTCGGGGAGAGTGACGCTGACCGACTCGACATTGTGTCGCTCCGATGTTTCGCTTATCTTGTCGCCGTTTCGCAATGTCGTGCGAGGAGATTCAATGCCGTCCTGAACAGTCTGCACCGGCTGTTCAACGACGATATAGGTCTCTCCGTTCGTGTCCGTCTCGATTTCTGTCACCGGCATCTCTCCGCTGAGAGTTTCCTCGGGGATATTCGAGATGTCGTAGATGCCGTTGTAGACATAGTTGATAGTGGTATTGCTGCTCTCGGGTTCGGTCTGCACATCTTCCCTTGAGCATGCCCACAGACCCGAAGCCACGCACACCGCGAGCCCCAGGCAAGCGATCGCTTTGAGTTTGTCTTTCATTTTCTTTTTCCTCTCGTTGGACGCGATGCGTCCGATCTCCTATATATCATCGAGCCAAGTGCCCGATATAAACAAATCAACCGCCAAACGGCGTTTGAACAAGGCGTTCGCGCATAACGAAGCGCACATAGTTTATCGCCTTGTCTGCGCTGAAAGTCCAGCGCGTCAGCTGAGCCACCCGCTCGCCGGGCGCGAGCTTCAGCTGCTTTTGCTCTTTTGCGGTCGGCATACGAAGGACGATTTTCATATCGATCCTGTCAACATCGACGCCGTCGCTATCAAGTATCGCGTGCGCCACTGACTTGTCCGGGTCGAGGGATCGCACGGTGTTATAGAGTTCCTCGGTAAAATAACTGTCCTCAACGGCAACGGTCTCGCCGCCGGCAAGGCGCAGTCTGCTGAGTCTGCGATTTTTTATCCTGCGGAAAGTTCTTTGCAAGCTCGCCTTTCGGATATTCAAGCCCCGATGAAATGATTACATTTCTTATCTCCATCCCGAGCCTTTCGAGCGAATAGGTCAGCGAGATTATCGGCTCAAACGCAGGCATCCACTTGTTGGAGCTGACGAATGTGCCGACTCCGTGGCGCTTGTATATCCTGCCGTCATGCTCGAGTTCGGAGAGCGCGGAACGAACGGTCGCCCTGCCCACGCCGAGGGTTTTCATCAGTTCTTTTTCCGTCGGCAGTTTCGAATCAGCCGGATAGTCGCCGGAATCTATCATAGAGGTTATGTAATTTTTGACCTGCAGATAGAGCGGCAACCTGCTCAGACTGTCCATAGAAACTCCCCGATAAATTAAGATAAAATAAACTTTTTTAATATACTTGACACTATTCTAATATAATGCTATAATTTTGTCAAGATGTTCGGACAACCGAACAAGAATCACAAAAACGCATAAAATCGCGGTTCTGCCGTCACGCGCTGTGCTTTTCCTTTTATATTAGGGAGGAGCTCGGCGTGAAATGCGCACTGCCGCAGTCAAAGGGGAGATGAATATGGCTCAGAAAGTGCAGAAAGTCCGCAGCAAGCTCGAGAAAAAGGGCTACAGCGGGATCGAATGCACCGAAGTCGGCAAGTGCATCCGCCTCGAGGGCGAGATGACCGAATGGACCGACATCGTCAAGGCCGGCAAGGCTGCCGCCAAGTTCGGCTACAAGGGCGTGCTCAATGATATCTCACTCAAAGGATTCACCGAGCCTGCCATACGCGCGCCGAAATTCACCGACGGTTCGCTCGAGGGCGCTCAGCCCGATGTTCTCATCATCGCGGCGGCGTCATCGGCTGCTCTATCGCAAGAGAGCTGACACGCTACAAGCTCAATGTTCTGCTCGTCGACAAAGAGAGTGATGTTGCAATGCAGGCGTCGTCGAGAAACGACGGCATGATCCATCCCGGCATCGCATCCCATGTCGGCACGAAGCGCGGCGAGATGAACGTGCGAGGAAACGCAATGTACACTCAGGTGTGCAAGGAGCTTTCCGTTCCGTTCGAGCGCTGGAGCAATCTTATACTCTACAGCGAGAAGATTTTCGGTTTCTTCTCACCTCTCGTGTTCAACTACCGTGAGAAGCACCTCGGAATCGAGGGCAGAAAAATAAGCCGCGAGGAGCTCCACCGCATCGAGCCCAACATTACTGACGAAGCTATCGGAGCGTTTGAGTTTCCGTCGTCCGGCGTGCTCTCGCCCTACAAATTAACCGTTGCGTTCGCGGAGAACGCAGTCGAAAACGGCGCAAAGGTCTCGCTCGATACGATTGTAACTTCAATCGACACCGAGGGCGACAGGATAGTCGCAGTACATACGAACAGAGGTACAATTCACCCCAAGGCTGTTATAAACGCAGCCGGCGTATTCTCGGATAAGATAGCCGAGATGGCGGGCGACCGCTTCTTCACCATCCACCGAGAAAGGGACACCTCGCGATACTCGACAAGAAGCAGGGTCCGCTCGTCCAGAGATCGATGGGACTCATCGGACTCTCGCAGGCGACTTCGGACACTAAGGGCGGCGGCGTTATGCGCACGATAGACGGCAATGTTCTCGTCGGTCCCGACGCATTCGAGCAGCCTACAGAGAAGATTTCTCGACAAAGCGTGAGAATGTCGACGAGATGCTCAACAAGCATCTCCCGCTGATAAAAGGCTTCTCGAAAGCCGATGTCATAACATATTTCGCAGGCGTGCGCGCCGCGACATACGAAGAGGAGTTCATAGTCGAGGGCTCTGAAAAGCTTCAAAATCTCATCCATGCCGCCGGCATCCAGTCCCCCGGACTCGCAAGTGCCCCGCAATAGCCGAGGACATCAGCAAGATAACCGTTGACCGCCTCTCGAAAGTAATGAAAGTCGTGCCCAACGAGAAGTTCAACCCGAACCGCAGAGTGACCCCCGTCATGGCGAAGCTCTCGGTCGCAGAGAGACAGGCGGCAATAGAAAAGAACCCCGATTACGGCATCGTCGTGTGCCGCTGCGAGGGAATCAGCCGCGGCGAGATAATCGACGCGATAAACTCCCCCGTTCCCGCGACTTCAATTGACGCGATAAAGCGCCGCGTGCGTCCCGGAATGGGCAGATGCCAGGGCGGCTTCTGCATGCCGCTGGTCACCGGCATTATCTGCGAGCAGACCGGCATGAAGATGACCGACGTCACAAAGAGCGGCGGCGACAGCAACCTGCTGTTTGAAAAGGAGGGCACCGACAATGACTGAACTCAGATATGATGTAATAGTCCTCGGCGGCGGCCCGGCAGGTCTTGCGGCCGCAATATCCGCGCACAAGAACGGCGCGAATGTGCTGCTTATAGAGCGCGAGCACAAGCTCGGCGGCATCCTCAAGCAGTGCGTGCATGACGGATTCGGACTCATCCGCTTCGGCGAGCGTCTGACAGGTCCGAATATTCGGGAAGATTCATCAGGGAGTTCCTCTCCCTCGGAATAGACTACAGAATAAACGCATTCGTAACAGACGCCGAGAAAAATTCTGACGGCTTCACCCTCACCGTTCAGAGCGCGCAGGGCATACTTATCTGCCGCTCGAAAGCCGTCGTTATCGCGTGCGGATGCCGCGAGCGCACCTCGCGCCAGGTATTCATCCACGGCGACAGACCCGCCGGCATATACACCGCCGGCACGGCTCAGTATTTCGTCAACATTCTCGGTCAGATGCCCACGCGCCGCTGCGTTATTCTCGGCAGCGGAGACATCGGATGATAATGGCGCGCCGCCTCACCCTTGAGGCGCGAGCGTCGAGGGAGTCTATGAGATAAAGGACACTCCCGCAGGTCTTGCGAGAAACGTCCACCAGTGCCTGCACGATTTCAATATCCCGCTCCACCTCTCGACCACGGTCACAAAAGTTTTCGGCGTCAAGCGCGTTGAAGCGGTCGAGGTCTGCCAGGTGGACGAAAAGATGCAGCCGATAGAATCCACCGCGCGCATCATCCCCTGCGACGCGCTCATCCTCTCCGTCGGACTTCTGCCCGAGAACGAAGTGGCGCAGATGCTCGGAGTCAGGCTCGACCCCGCAACGAAAGGCGCGGTAGTCGACCAGACGCTGATGACGAATATTCCCGGCGTGTTCTCCTGCGGCAACGCGCTGCATGTCAACGACCTTGTCGACTACGTCTCCCTCTCGGGCGACCAGGCGGGCGAATCCGCCGCCGAATACTGCAAGGGCGATAAGAATGCAGCCGACAGAGTTCCTGTTGAATACGACAGAGCGAAGTTCCTCTATGTTGTTCCGCAGTATTACGACAAGGCGGCAAAGGACGGCATGACGATGTACTTCAGACCGCGCAGCGAGTTCAAGAAGCAGTCCGTCACCGTCGCGAGCGGCAGCGATGCGCTGATAAACAAGAAGTTTGCAAATCTTTCCTCCTCCGAGATGGAAGTCTTGAAATCCGAGAATATTTCGGATAGAATTACAGACAAGATAACCGTCAGCATGGAGGACATGAAATGAAGATAAAATATCTGGGCACGGCGGCAGCAGAGGGCGTTCCCGCGATTTTCTGCCGCTGTGAGGTGTGCAGAAAATCGAAGGCGGCGGGCGGCAGAAACATCCGCACCCGCTCCCAGTCGATAATCGATGACAGATTGCTTCTCGACTTCTGCCCCGACACTTTCATCCACACCCTGCGCGACAATATCGATCTTATCTCGATAAAATCCTGTCTCATCACCCACGCGCACGAGGATCACCTCTATCCGCAGGCATTCAGATGCGCCTGCCGGAATGCTTCGCAAATTTTATGGGCGAAGAGGTGACTCCGCTGAACTTCTACGGTTCGGACACGACGCTCCGGTGGATAAGAGGCATGGAGTGGTGCGATGCGCTGACAGAAAAGAATGTTCTCGCGCTGCACCCCGTAAAGGCGTTTGAACCGTTTGAGGTCGAGGGTTACACAGTAACCGCACTCAAGGCGGATCACGACCAAAAGACCGACCCGTTTATCTATATAATATCAAACGGCGAAAAGACGATGCTCTACGCGCACGACACCGGATATTTCCCCGACGAGACCTGGGATTATCTCGAACGCAAAAAGCCCGTATTCGATTTTGTCTCGATAGACTGCACGGGCATGTTCGAAAACTACCGCCAGGGCACATGGGACTCTCCGCCGATGCGGACACAAAGGACCGCATGATAAAAGAGGGGCTTGCGACGGATAAGACCGTTTTCTGCTGCAACCACTTCTCCCACAACGGCAGAGCGACCCACGACGAATTCGTCCCCGCGGCGGCGGAGAAGGGCTTTCTCGTCGCCTACGATTCCATGGAATATGAGTTTTAACCGAAAGGACTGACACAAAGTGAACGTCACCGAAATGGTCTGTATAGTCTGCCCCAACGGCTGCCGTCTGAAGGTCAGCCGCGACGGCGACAAGATAGATGTTCAGGGCGCAAAGTGCAAGAGAGGCGTCGCATTCGGCACGACCGAGCTGACAAATCCCACCCGCTCCCTGACGACTACAGTCGACACCGCGTTTTCCGATATGCCCCGCCTGCCCGTCAAAACGAGCTGCGAGATACCGAAAGAGCACCTGCTCGACGCCATGAAAACCATCCGCGCATTCAAGCTCAGCGAGCGCGTGAACACCGGAGATGTCGTTATCAAAGACGTTTTCGGCGCGGATATAGTAGCAACAGCCGACATGAACTGAACATAAAGCTTATCAAGGAGGAAACACCGTGAGCAAATCAAAGAAGTTCGTACCCGATTGGTACCACGAGAAAGCACCCGAAAGATCCTACCGTTCCATTCTCAAATGGGGCGATCCCGAAGCGTTCAAGGCTCCGAACGCAAAGCTCTATGAGCTGATGAAAGAGACCTTCCACATGACCGACGACGACTTCAAGGTCAAGCAGGAGATGGGTCTCGAAGAAGTTGACTACGATATCCCCTGCCGCCTGAGTAACGACCAGATAGCGGCTCTCGAAGCGATTGTCGGCAAGGCAAACGTCAGCACCGACAACTATGACAGACTCTCCGTCGCATACGGCAAGACGATGGTCGACCTTATGAGACTTCGCAAGCACATCGTTGAGAATGTACCCGACGCTGTTGTCTATCCCAAGAACCGCGAGGATATTATCGCGCTTGTCAAATACTGCTGCGAGCAGAAGATACCGATGTATGTCTACGGCGGCGGCTCCTCCGTCACCCGCGGCGTTGAAGCAGTCAAGGGCGGCATCACGCTCGACATGAGAAAGAACTTCAACAAGGTCATCTCCTTCAGCGAGCACAATCAGACAATAACCGTCGAAGCCGGCATGAGCGGTCCGAAGCTTGAAGAGACCCTCAACAATGCCGTCTCGACACTCGGCGCAAAGCGCGCCTATACCTGCGGCCACTTCCCGCAGAGCTTCGAGTATTCCTCCGTCGGCGGCTGGGCTGTCACCCGCGGCGCAGGTCAGAACTCGAGCTATTACGGCAAAATTGAAGACATCGTCATCAGCCAGGAGTATGTCACTCCCATCGGCATCATCAAGAGCGACGAGTTCCCGAGAAACGCTACCGGTCCTTCCATAGACCAGATCATGATGGGCAGCGAGGGAACCTTCGGCATTCTCACTCATGTCACCCTCAGAGTTTTCAAGTATATGCCCGAGAACCGCAAGAAGTTCTCCTATGTTTTCAAGGATTGGGAGAACGGTCTCAACGCGGCGCGCGAGATAATGCAGGGCGAGTTCGGCTTCCCGTCGGTCTTCCGTCTCTCCGACCCCGAGGAGACTTCGATAGCTTTCCGCCTCTACGGCGTTGCGGACACCGTTATTGACAAGATGCTCGCCGCAAAGGGCTACAAGGACGGCAAGCGTGTGCTCATGCTCGGCTGGAGCGAGGGTGAGAAGCACTTCAGCAAGAACGTCGCAAAGCAGATAGACAAGATATGCAAGAAGCACGGCGCAATGTACACCACCAGCATCGTCACCAAGGCTGGGAGAAGGGTCGCTTCACCGACCCCTATCTGCGCGAGGACATGGGCGACTACGGCCTTATGCTCGACACCCTCGAGTGCTCGGTCAACTGGGATAACTTCACCAATGTATATGAGAATGTCCGCCGCTTCTGCAAGAGCAGACCAGACACCATCTGCATGACCCATATGTCCCACTTCTATCCCCAGGGTGCAAACCTCTACTTCATATTCGAAGCGAAGATGAACGACCTTGACGAGTATCTTGAGTATCAGCGCGGCATCATGGACAACATTCAGAAGTACGGCGCGGCGATGAGCCACCACCACGGCATAGGCAAGATGACCGCTCCGTGGCTCGAGGCGCAGATCGGCAAGAACCAGATGGATATCTACCGCGCGCTCAAGCAGCACTTCGATCCCGACAACCTGATGAATCCGGGCGGAACACTCGGTCTCGACCTCCCCGAGGATCAGAAGAGAGACTTCATCAACAAGTAAATTCACCTCCATTTTCACCGGAGAATGAGAACAGAGAGTGCCCTGCGGTTAAATTTCCGCAGGGCACGTCGTGTTTTGCAATCAGAAATCGGAACGACCCCTGCGGTGCACAAGCCGCCGGGTGTTCGAATATAGGAGATTTGTGGTTGTCGATTATGTACGGACGCCTTGACGGCGCCCGGCATAAGGCGTGGAGCGAGAGTCCGCATCCGCAAGCGAACCCCCGTCCGCTTGACGTGTGCCGCACTGCGGTTTTTTTGCCGCAAAAACACGGTCTTCCTGCCCCCGTTTTATACAAGCACATAATACACCATTTTCTCAAAAAATGGAATAGACTTTGTATAACTGGTAAATTTTGAGGATAAATAACCGTCTTAATTTCTTTAAAAAGTATATAATTATTTTTACGGCATTCTTATTGCTTTTTATAACTTTTAATTTGTGCCTTTTTATTCTTATGCTTCGTTCTGAATGTGCTGATTTTTCACTCTATATTTATCTTTCCGTATATCTTATTCACGGGGATAAACAGCAGAAAAGTGAGCACGGAATTGAGGCACGCTTTTATGAGATTGAACGGGATTATCGCGGGGATGAGCATTTTGACGACCGCCTCGACGCCCGTGCCCATAAAAATACCGGTGAACACGAGATTGAGCGGTATCATAACGAGGGTCATCAGCACCGAGCCGACCGCGAGTCCCGCCGCCATGCCTTTTTTGCCGCCGATTTTTTTGTACATCAGACCGGATGCCAGCACGAGCACGCCCGACGCACAGAAGTGCATAAGAAAGCCGATAATGTGGCTCGACGAGCTGACGGTAAGCGCCTGGATAGCCGAGGTGATGAGCAGAATCACAAGCCCCGCTGACGGTCCGAACAGCATCGTGCCTATAAGCACGGGGACATCCGCAATGTCGTATTCGAGAAACGGCGCGGATGGCAAAAGCGGAAACTTGATAAAATACACCGACACCACGGCAACCGCCGCGAGCATCGCCATGACCGTTATTTTGCGCAGGTTCTGTCTTGAGTTTTTCTTCATGAGTATCTTCCTCTCTTTATTTTGCAACCGGGAAGATGAAAAAGCAAAAGCCCCGCCATATAAGCGGGGCGCAAATGCATTTTTCGCATCCTCTTCCATCCGGACTTTACCGTCGGCTCCGGAATCGCACCGGATCAACCGCTCTCGCGGCTCGCGGGCTTCGGCTTTCGCCTTCACCGCCGGTGGGGAATTTCACCCCGCCCCTGAGATTGCTGTATATATTGTCGCACTTTGAAAGTGTTTTGTCAATAGCTATGCGGAACTTGATATTCGCCGCATCAAAGTTTACACTTGATTCAAATATCAGGGTGCAGTTAAACGGACTGCAGAGCGCTGTTTGCAGTCTGTGGGTAAAATACCGGACAGATGAGCACTTTATTCCGTTGTATTTCGCGCCGCCTTATGTTATACTTAATCCCGACAAACAAACGGAGGCAACAGCATGAATTTCACTCAATTCAATAAAAACGGCGGCGTTGAGGGCTTCTGCCTGATAAAGACCGTCGACCGCAAAATGACGGCAAAGGGCGTGCCGTATCTCGATCTCACGCTCGCCGATCCTGACGGCGAAATAAACGCAAAGCTCTGGGACTACAAAGAGGAGCTCCACGCGAATTCGCCGCAAACGATCTGATAAAAATCCGTGGAACGATTCAGCCGTTCAACGACTCGCAGCAGCTGAGGATAGAGCGCATACGCAAGGTGACCGAAGCGGACGGCGTGCGCATTGAAGATTTTGTCCCCTCGGCGGGCTTCTCGGGCGAGGCTATGTTCAACGAGCTGATGAAAGTCGCGGGCAATTTCAAGGACGAGGAATTAAAGACGCTCGTCACCGCTCTGCTCAACGAATACAAAGACAGGCTGCTCTACTGGCCGGCGGCGTTCAGGCTGCACCACGCGATACGCGGCGGGCTGCTCTACCACACGCTTTCAATTCTCCGCATGGCTCAGGGAGTCGCAAATATATATCCGTTTATAGACAGCGACCTGCTCTTTGCGGGCGTTATACTCCACGATATCGCAAAGACAGAGGAATTCGACGTCGCGCAGACCGGCATAGCTCGGGCTACACGACCGACGGCAATCTTATCGGTCACCTCGTGCGCGGAGCGATGGCGGTTGACAGATGCGGAAGGAAGCTCGGCATCAGCGAAAACACGCTCATGCTCGTCGAGCACATGATAATCTCGCACCACGGCGAGCCGGAGTTCGGCGCGGCGGTGCGTCCGATGTTCCTCGAGGCGGAGATACTCTCCTCGCTCGACACGCTCGACGCGAAGATATATGAGATCGAGCAGGCGTGCAGGAATGTTCAGCCCGGCGAATTCACTCCCCGCCAGTGGGCGCTCGACAACCGCAAGCTCTATAACCATGACCGCAACCACGCCGATTTCAAGGCGGAGCTGATAAAATAAGGAGAGCCTATGGACTGGACAGAAATAAAGATAACAGTTGACACAAAGGATATCGACACCGCGGGCGACATTGCCAACATGGTCGTGCCATACGGCATATATATCGAGGACTACAGCGACCTTGAGCGCGAGGCGATGGAAATAGCCCACATCGATCTTATTGACGAGGATCTGCTCGCCAAGGACAGGACGAAGGGCATTGTCCACATATATATCGACCCGCAGGATCACCCGCAGGAGGCTGCCGCCTTTCTGACGGAACGCCTTGCGGCGGCGGGAATCGAAAATGAGATTGACCTCACCCAGTGCAAAAACGCCGACTGGGAGAACAACTGGAAGCAGTATTTTCACCCGATAAAAATTGGCGAGCGCCTGCTCATCCGCCCGACATGGGAGGACGAATACGACGCAGAGGGGCGCGTGGTGCTCCATCTTGAGCCCGGGCTCGCGTTCGGCACTGGCAGCATGAGACGACCCGTCTCTGCCTTGAGGCACTTGAGAAAAATATCAAGGGCGGCGAAAAGGTTCTCGACGTCGGCTGCGGGAGCGGCATTCTCGCGATAGCCTCTCTCCTGCTCGGCGCAGATAGTGCAACCGGCGTTGACATAGACGAGCTCGCGGTTAAGACTGCAGAAGAAAACGGAAAGATGAACGGCTTCGGCAGCGACCGCCTGAAATTCATCCACGGCGACCTCGCAGACAAGGTCAGCGGCAAATTCGACATAGTCGTTGCAAACATTGTTGCCGATGTCATAATCATGTTCTGCAAGACCGTGCCCGATTTCATGGCGGACAACGCCGTGTTCATCACCTCCGGCATAATCGACATACGCGAGCAGGAAGTTGTTGACGCATTCGCCGAAAACGGATTTGAAATCATCGCGCGCCACGCCGACGGCGGCTGGCGATGCTTCGAATGCAGAAGAAAAAAGTAAACACACAAACAGTTCGAGGGACTGCACCGATGTGCAGCCCCTCGATTTTGATTTCAAGAGCTTTGTTTATATCAGGATTTCAATAAAAGGGACAGCCCTTGCGGCTGTCCGATATCGGTGAAGACGATGTGCTTTAGCAAATTATATCGTGACTTGTTTTTTTAAACTTTTGCAAAGTAAAAGCAAGCGACTCAATTAATTATCATAATTAAACTTCCAATAGCCGCGCCGCAGTGTTTGATAAGCCAACTAAGAGGGGCGAGGGAACGGCTTGCGAAGCAAGACGCACGAGCACGCATTCGTTCAAGCTCCGGCGCGTTTGCGGGCGAATGTGCCGAGCTGCCGACTGAGAGCCACGAGCTATGTACTGCGGCACGCGTTGCCGGGGTCTCGGGGGTGAAACCCCGAGTCTGCCTTTTCTTTGCAGGCGTTCTTTTCTCAGACAGAAAAGAAATGCCGAAACGCGGGAAGTGTATATCATTTGATTATGGTAGGACGCGAAGGCAGAGGTCAAATTTTGCGGCCTTGCTTTTCATCATCGCCGCTCCAAATCACTCGACAACCAAAACAAAAGCCATAATTCAAATCGTGTCCGCAGCGGAATTGATTATGAACTATGGCTCTTTTTATTTTGCTGGTTGGTCTACGCTGAATGCGAAAGCTTTAAGCAATTTATTTCATGCCCTGCTCGTAAGCTTCGATCATCTTCTTGACCATCTGTCCGCCGACAGAACCGGCCTCACGGGCGGTCAGGTCGCCGTTATAACCCTGCTTGAGATTGACGCCCACCTCAGAGGCGGCCTCCATCTTGAAGCGGTCAAGCGCGTCGCGTGCCTCGGGGACAACACCCTTGCTGGAACTCTTAGCCATTTACTTTACACCCCTTACTTTTTAAGACTTTGTTTGCGTTTGCATCCTTATTATTTTCCGCCCGCGCGTTTTTATAACTTTTTCGAAATGACAATGTTTGTCAAAAGTCCGGCAGTCACACTTGGTGATATTTATTGACAAATAGTTCCCGCTAAGTTAAAATAATATTAACATAATAATAGTATTATATATAATCATATATAATATGTTCATCAACTAATATATCCCTGTCAACTGACAAGAGCGTATACGGTAAACGCCTATGCCGTTGTCAATTGACCGGAAAAGAAAGGAGCAAGCTGTTATTGCAAACACAAAATTTTCCGATCACCACAACCTGATTCTCGAAAAAGTCCGTGAATCCGCGCTCTCGGTTCTGCCGATATTGGTCATAGTCGTGCTGCTGTGCTTCAGCGTCTCGCCGATTGACACGGATTTATTTCTGAGCTTTCTCGTCGGCGCGATTTTTGTTGTAGTCGGCATGGGTCTTTTCTCCCTCGGAGCCGAGACCTCAATGACGCCGATAGGCTCAAAGCTCGGCACGGCGATGACAAAATCCCGCTCCCTGCCGCTGATAATTATAGTCAGCTTCATCCTCGGCTTTGCCGTGACTATAGCCGAGCCCGATCTCCAGGTGCTCGCGCAGACGGTGCCGCATATCAATAACACTGTTTTGCTCGTGACGGTTGGCGTCGGAGTCGGCTTCTTTCTGTGCGTGTGCATGATAAGAATACTCACGGGCGTGCGCCTTCGCTGGCTGCTGATAGCATTTTATGCCGTTGTTTTTATTTTAGCGGCGTTTTCAAAGCCCGATTTTCTCGGCATCGCTTTTGACTCGGGCGGCGTGACAACAGGGCCTATGACCGTGCCGTTTATTCTCGCGCTCGGCGTCGGCGTTTCAAAAATACGAAGCGACGCAAAGGCGGAGTCGGACAGCTTCGGCCTCGTCGCTCTCTGTTCAATAGGACCGATACTCGCGGTGCTTTTGCTCGGATTCTTCTATCCGAACGGCGACGGTGTTGTTGACATAAGCTCGGCGGCATATTCGAGCACGGGCGAAATCGGCCGCGCTATCTCACCGCGCTGCCCTCTTATATGAAAGAGATGGCGGTGGCTCTGCTGCCGATAATCGCGATATTCTATATCTTCCAGATTTTCTCTCTCCGCCTCTCAAAGCGCGAGGTCGCGAGAATAACAATAGGCGTCGCCTATACATATGTCGGGCTCGTGCTGTTTTTGACGGGCGTCAACGTCGCTTCTCTTCGCTCGGCGCGGTGCTCGGCGCAAAGCTCGCCGAAGGCAATATGAAATATCTGCTCATACCGCTGTCGATGCTCCTCGCTGGTTCATTATCTCCGCGGAGCCGGCGGTCGCCGTACTCGAAAAGCAG
>ENA-OQEN01000274-OQEN01000274.1-human-gut-metagenome-genome-assembly--contig:-NODE-274-length-22570-cov-4.178140_pt1 | contig 22570 bp, 28 predicted proteins | sample MGYA00242791_ERZ504627 | MGnify/ENA primary metagenome ERZ504627 (study PRJEB26092, sample SAMD00036316) | human gut metagenome | host: Homo sapiens | study: EMG produced TPA metagenomics assembly of... | reverse complement strand
CAAGATGCTCTACACTCTGCTCTTGATCGTTGTCTACAGACTCGGCTCCTTCATCCCCGTTCCCAGTGTAAACGGTGAAAAACTCGGAGAGTTGATTGCAAGCTATGACTTCCTCAGCTTCCTCAACCTCTTCTCCGGCGGTTCTCTGAACAATTTCTCACTCTTTGCAATGGGTATCTCGCCCTACATCACGGCGTCGATTATTCTTCAGCTCCTCACCATTGCATTCCCCTCCCTTGAGAAACTTTCCAAGGAAGAGGACGGCAGGGAAAAGATCGAAAAAATCACCCGTATCGTGGGCGTCGTTCTCGCTCTTATCCAGTCCGTAAGCATTGTTGTCGGTCTCAACAGCGCAAACGGCGATCTCATCAAAAAGATCACCATCTTCGGCACAAGCGGCTTCGGCACATTCATGAACGGCTTTATGCCTATGTTATCACGGGCATCTGCTGCACCGCAGGTACTGCGTTCCTGATGTGGATGGGTGAGCGCATCACCGAAAAGGGCATCGGCAACGGCGTTTCAATTCTGATCTTTGCATCCATTGTTTCCTCCGTTCCCAATGTTGTTATCAACCTTATCAACGGTACTTTCCACATTATTCCGACCACTAACGGTCTTGCGTACAAGTGGTGGTACGGAATCGTGGTTATCCTTGTGGTTCTTATCCTCACCGTTGGTATCGTTACCGTTGAAAAGGCGGTTCGCCGCATTCCCGTTCAGTACGCAAAGCGCGTTGTCGGCAGGAAACTCTACGGCGGACAGTCCACGCATATCCCTCTCAAGGCGAATGCAAACGGCGTTATGCCCTGATCTTCGCTATGACGATTCTTCAGGTTCCCGGCATGATCGGTCAGTTCTGGCCCAAGGGCAAGTTCAATACCTTTGTAAGCACTTACCTCAGCCCGGCAACCACGAATATCGCCGGCATAATCATTTACTATGTGCTTTATGCCATCATGATCGTGGGCTTCGCTTACTTCTACTCCTCCATCACCTTCAACCCTGTTGAGATTTCCAAAAATCTCCAGCAGAACGGCGGATTTATTCCCGGTATTCGTCCCGGTCGTCCCACTTCGGACTACCTCCAGAAGAAGTGCAGCCGCCTGACAATGTTCGGCGCACTCTTCCTGATGATTATCGCAATCATCCCCACTCTGCTCCTGAAGGTGCTGAACATCACCGTGCTGTCTGCTTTCGGTCCGACGAGCATTCTGATTATGATCAGTGTGTCCATCGAAATTGCCGACCAGCTTGACTCGCTGATGATCATGAGGAACCATAAGGGCTTCCTCAACTAATCTCACAGGATTATATTGACCCGATGTTTGTCCAAGGGATATTGGCTGCGTTGCTTCTATCCCTTGGATTAAACTGCGTATTAGAGACAAATTGACGGAGGTTTTTAAAACCGATATTTATGAAGCTGATACTTTTAGGTCCGCCCGCCGCCGGCAAAGGAACACAGGCGGAATGCATCGCCGAACGCTACTCTCTTGCCCATATTTCAACCGGGGATATGCTCCGCGCCGAAATCAGCAAAAAAACGCCGCTCGGCTTGCGCGCTAAGGCTCTTATCGACGACGGCAACCTTGTTCCGGACGAGATAATTAATGAAATGGTGCTCTCACGCATACAGCACGAGGATTGCAGCATCGGCTTTTTGCTGGACGGCTATCCGCGAACCATTGCGCAGGCGGAGACGCTTGCCGGTGCGGTCAATATCGATGCAGTGATTGACATCAATGTTGACAGTGATATCCTTATCGAGAGAGTTTCCTCACGGCGCGTCTGCCCGAAATGCAATCATTCCCAGTGTGTCAGCGCGGCCGATACTGCCGCCGGCAAACCGGAATTGTGTGCAAAGTGCGGAGCAGAACTTATCAGACGGCCGGATGATAATCCGGAGAGTATGCGGCACAGGCTCGAAGTCTACTACGACAGAACCTTCCCGCTTATCAACTTCTATCGCGAAAAAGGTCTTCTCGTTCCCATCGACGGCGCAATGAGCATCGGCGATGTTTCGAACCGGATCTTTGCGGCGCTCGATCCTATATTCGAGAAGAATAAAAAAGCTTAAATCCAACGGACGAAATGCCTCGGCAGGGGCTGCTGCATATTTCCGAAAATCGACGCTTCGGAGTTCAGGAGAAAAGAATGAGTGACGGAAAAATTACAATTAAATCAGAATCCCAGCGTGCGCTCATGCGCGCTGCGGGTGAGCTGACGGGCAGAACGCTTAATTATATCGAAACGCTTATTAAACCGGGAATTTCAACAAAGGAATTGGATGAAGCGGCAGAGGAGTTTATTCGAAGCCACGGCGCTGTTCCGTCATTCCTGAATTACGAGGGCTTCCCGGCAAGCATCTGCACTTCGGTCAATGACAGGATCGTGCACGGCATTCCGAGCAGGCATGACCGTCTTAGTGACGGCGACATTATCAGCGTTGACTGCGGCGCGCTGCTTAACGGCTTCCATGGGGATGCCGCAAGGACTTTTCTTGTCGGCAGTGTTGCTCCCGAGGTCGCGAAGCTTGTTCAGGTCACAAAAGAGTGCTTCTTTAAGGGCCTTGAACAGGCCGTTGTCGGGAATCATATTTCCGATATCGGACGGGCAATTCAGCAGCACGCCGAGTCACATGGCTACGGTGTCGTTCGTGAGCTCGTCGGTCACGGCATCGGCATGAATATGCATGAAGCTCCCGAGGTTCCGAATTATGTTATTCCGCATTTCGGACGGGGAGCAAGACTCGTGCCGGGCATGGCGATCGCGATCGAACCGATGATAAATCTCGGCACAAGACGCATTCGTGTTCTCGATGACGGGTGGACCTGCGTCACTGCCGACGGCAAGCCGAGTGCGCATTATGAAAACACAATTTTTATTTCGGAAAACGGTCCGGAAGTGTTGACAAACCCAGAATAATGTGCTACAATGTTAAGGTTGCGACTTATGGATAAAAAAGGGTGTCGAAACACAGAAAAACCCGAAGAATTCTGTAAATTCGCCGAAGAGGACGTTTTGTCCTCCGAAAGTGAAACAGCGACCCGGGGCAGTATGACTGAGAATGACATTCCCGTCTTGCAGAAATGCATTGCGAGGGATGAGATTATTCTCGGTCAAATAGTAATTTCGAACGCAGGGCATGACAGGGATAGTCATCTTGTTGTCATAGGACACGAGGGCGAAAATTTCGTTTTCGTTGCCGACGGCAGGCTGCGAACGGTTGAAAAGCCCAAAAGGAAGAAGCTCAGGCACGTTTTGCGGACAGATATATATTCCCCGAAAATCTCAAAAAAGATTTTGCAGGGCATGCCCGTGACGAATGCGGAGCTGAGGAAAATCATTGCCGAGTTTAAACAGTCGCAGGCGGCGAATCAGGTGCGGCGGAATGAATGCGGATAATGCTCTTCACAAACCGCAGCAAACAAGAATTTGCCGAAATGAGTACCGCATTTTGCAAGGAGGATTTGAATGTCTAAGCAGGACGTAATCGAAGTTGCGGGTGTTGTCACGGATTCATACCCGAATGCGATGTTTGAGGTTACTCTCGAAAACGGTCACAAAATTTTGGCGACCATATCCGGCAAGCTCAGGATGAATTACATTCGAGTCCTGACGGGCGACAAGGTAACCGTTGAGCTTTCGCCCTATGACCTGACGAGAGGTCGCATCACATGGCGCGCAAAGAACTGACGTTCTGTGTGCAGCTAAAATGCCAAATTTTCACAGGAGGAAGCAACAATGAAAGTAAGGCCTTCAGTAAAACCGATGTGCGAGAAGTGCAAGATCATTAAACGCAAGGGTCGCGTTATGGTCATCTGCGAGAATCCTCGTCACAAGCAAAAGCAGGGCTGATTTGGCTTGAATTGAGCGGAGCGGCAACACGGACGCTGACTGCGGCGGCAATGCGCCGCGAAGGTTCGGAACGCAAAAGCTCGATGAATGCGGAATCCCCGAAATGCAGCCGGTCTGCGGAACCAACCCGCCGCAGCCCGAAGGGTAAAGCGAATGCAGGCGTTCGCTGAAGTCCCTAAACAAATGCACGGAAAGCGCTTCCGAAAGACGCTGCCCGCTTTGTGAAGTTCATCACATGCGGCAGCGGCGGAAACATTCAGGAGGCTCCGGCGAAACAGCAGTATGGTTCTTGCCTATCAGCATCAGGCAAACCGTCACCGGATCACTGCCGGTGCGGCTGCCCAATCTCAAATGAAGCCAAGGTTGCGTTGGCTGCAGTTGAGATTGGGAACCGGCAGACACAAAGAATAACCCCTAAAAAACCAAACTACGGAGGTAAACATTCTATATGGCGCGTATAAGCGGCGTAGACCTGCCCAGGGAAAAAAGAGTTGAGATCGGGCTGACCTATATCTACGGTATCGGTCGCAGCACCGCTCAGAACATCCTTCGCGAGACCGGCGTAACCCCGACATCAGGGTCAAGGATCTGTCCGAATCGGATGTTAACAAATTGAGAGAGTACATTGATCATCACTGCAAGGTAGAGGGCGACCTCAGGCGTGAAGTCTCCATGAACATCAAGAGGCTCATCGAAGTCGGCTGCTATCGCGGCGTTCGTCACCGCAAGGGCTTGCCCGTTCGCGGTCAGAGCACGAAGCAGAACGCACGCACCCGCAAGGGTCCCAAGCGTTCCGCCGGTAAGGCTAAGAAATAATCAAGGAGGAGAATTGAGCAATGGCAAGGTCAACAAAGACTACAAAGAAGCTTGCTTCCCGCAAGCGTCGTGAACGCAAGAACATTGAGCGCGGTCAGGTTCACATTCGTTCTTCCTTCAATAACACCCTCGTAACCGTTACCGATCTTAACGGCAACGCAATCTCTTGGGCATCCGCAGGCGGCCTCGGCTTCCGCGGTTCCCGTAAGAGCACTCCGTTTGCCGCACAGATGGCAGCGGAAACCGCAGCAAAAGCTTCAATGGAACACGGCATGCGTATCGTTGAAGTTTACGTCAAGGGCCCCGGCGCAGGTCGTGAATCTGCAATCCGCGCGCTCCAGGCTGCAGGTCTTGAAGTCAACATGATCAAGGACGTCACCCCCATTCCTCATAATGGCTGCCGTCCTCCCAAGCGTAGAAGAGTATAAGGAGAGCAAACGATTATGGCAAGATATACTGATTCCGTTTGCAGACAGTGCCGCAGGGAAGGCACCAAACTGTTTCTTAAAGGCGATCGCTGCTACAACGAAGCAAAGTGCGCTGTTATGAAGCGTCACACTCCTCCGGGACAGCACGGTCAGGCAAGGGCTCGCAAGGCTTCCGAATACGGCACCCAGCTCCGTGAAAAGCAGAAATGCCGCAGAGCATACGGTGTTCTCGAGTCCCAGTTCCGCAAGTACTATGATATGGCAACGAACATGCAGGGCGTTACCGGCGAAAATATGCTGTGCCTGCTTGAGCGTCGCTTGACAATGTTGTTTATCGCCTCGGTCTCGGCGCAAGCGTGCACAGGCTCGCCAGTGGATCACCCATGGTCACATCCTCGTTGACGGCCATAAGGTTGACATCCCCTCTTACCTCGTAAAGCCCGGCCAGAAGATCAGCGTTCTTTCAAAGAGCTTTGATGTTGAATTCTTCAAGGGCGTGAGGGAACAGGGTGCCGATAAGCCATTCCCAAGTGGCTTGAGCTTGATGCGGCAAACCTCAGCGGTACAGTGGCAGCAATGCCCCAGCGTGATGATATCGACCTCACCATTGAGGAACACCTCATTGTTGAGTTCTATTCAAGGTAATCATCACGGCTACCCTGATCTATCAGTTACTTTTTTTCAAGAGAGGGGAGAGATTTGATGTTTGAAATTGAAAGACCTAAGATCGAGTGCAAGGAGCTGAACGACTACTACGGATGCTTCGTTGTTGAACCGCTTGAGCGCGGCTTCGGCACAACTCTCGGCAACTGCCTGCGCAGAGTTCTTTTGAGCTCAATGCCGGGCGCGGCTGCTTCTTCCGTCAAGATTGACGGTGTGCTTCACGAGTTTTCAACCATTCCCGGCGTAAGGAAGACGTTACAGAAATCATCCTTAACATTAAGGAACTTCGTGTGAGATTGCTCGGCGAAAGCAGCAGCGTGCATGTAGTCATCGACGCCAAGGGCGAAGGCAAAGTTTTTGCAGGAGATATTATCCACGATGCCGATGTTGAAATCATCAATCCCGATTTGCACATCGCAACGCTTTCCGAGGGTGCAAACCTCTATATGGACATTGTTCTTGAAAAAGGCAAAGGCTATGTTTCTGCCGAAAAGAACAAAAAACCGAACATGCCCATCGGCGTGATCGCGATTGACTCCATATTCACCCCCATCACCAAAGTCAACTTCCGCGTTGAAGATACTCGTGTCGGTCAGGTTACCGACTACGACAAGCTCACGCTTCAGGTCTGGACAGACGGAAGCATCCGCCCCGAAGAGGCAGTCGGCATTTCTTCAAGGATCATGTTCGACCACCTTTCACTGTTCACGAACCTTACCGAAGGTGTGCAGAACATTGAAATTGTCGGCGATGAAGAGCCTGACGGCAAAGAAAAGATATACGATATGGCGATCGAAGAACTCGATCTCTCGGTTCGTTCGTATAACTGCCTCAAACGTGCCGGCATCAACACCGTTGCGGAGCTCGTTGAACGCGACGAGGAGGAAATGATGAAGGTGCGCAACCTCGGCAGAAAATCTCTCGAGGAAGTGCAGCTCAAACTTGCTGCGCTGGGTCTCTCTCTGCGCGAAAGCGAAGAATAATTCGCAAGCTGATATGATCAACGATAGCATCAGCGATTTTAATAGGAGGAAATAATATGCCTAACCGTAAGCTTAATAAAGCCACCGACCAGCGTGACGCAATGCTTCGCAACATGGTAACTGCATTCCTTTGGAACGGCAAGCTCGTGACCACCGAATCGCGCGCAAAGGAAGTTCGTCCCATTGCGGAGAAGCTCATCACCCTGGCAGTGTCCGAATATAAAAATACCGAAACCGTCACCAAGACGAAGATTGAAACCAACGACAAAGAGCAAACCACTCGAACCGAAGTCGAGAAGGTTATCGATAAGCCTCAAAGCTCCACGCCCGCAGGCAGATCATGGCTTACCTTTATGACATTCCCCTCACCAGGGAGTCCAAGGAAAGTGCAAAGGATTTCCGCAAACGCGTTCGTGAAACTCCTCATCCCGTTGTTGAGAAGCTCTTCCGTGAGCTTGCTCCAAAGTATGACGGTGTAAAGGGCGGCTATGTTCGCATTTACAAGCTCGGACCCCGTCGCGGCGACGGTGCGGAAGTTTGCATGCTCGAGCTCAAATAATCGTTTGGGTTACACTCTGTTCAATTGAATATTTGCGGGGAATGTGATTGTACGTTTTCCGTGAATTCGGCGGGATGCCGGGCTTTTGCCCGGCATCCTCTTTTCGTTTATGCATGCAATTCAATGCATATGCAGTCGGCGTCCCGATTTTGAAATAAACAAATTTTTTGAAAACCGTGTCAAAAACCGCTGCTTTTGCTTTACATACACGATTCAATCTGTTAAAATAAAAGGTGCGACATAAATAACTTACTGCACATGCAAGAGCAGGTGTGCGTTTTTGGCTGTCGTGCAGCATACGGCTGCATCGGCGGAGTATAAAGCACAGCACAGAAAGGAAAGGGCAAGTGGATACCGAATTCGCAGTCCGCATGGTTGACATAACCAAGCATTTCGGCACAATAACTGCAAACAAAAACGTTTCTTTGGACATTCGCAAGGGAGAGATTCTATCCCTTTTGGGTGAAAACGGAAGCGGCAAAACGACTCTGATGAATATGCTTTCCGGCATTTATTACCCGGACGGCGGCAGTATCTATGTGAACGGAACGCGTGTTGATATTCGCTCTCCAAAGGATGCGTTCAAGCTTCATATCGGCATGATTCATCAGCATTTTAAGCTTGTTGACGTTTTTACGGCAACGGAAAAACGTTAAACTGGGCCTAAAAGACAGTATATCCGCTGTGCGCAAAAGCATTGTTGAAATCTGCAAAAAATACTCATTTGCAGTAGATCCGGACAAAAAGGTCTATGAAATGTCCGTTTCGGAAAAACAAACACTTGAAATCGTTAAGGTGCTTTATCGCGGAGCGGATATTCTTATTCTTGACGAACCGACTGCCGTTCTGACGCCGCAGGAAACCGAGGCGTTGTTTAAAGTTATGCGTGCAATGAAGGCAGACGGAAAAAGCATTGTTATCATCACACACAAATTACACGAAGTCTTGGAAATTTCGGATAGAGTTGCCGTTTTGCGCAAGGGCGAATACATCGGCGAGGTTGAAACTTCAAAAACCGATGCTCAAAGCCTTTCGGATATGATGGTCGGTCATGCCGTAACATTGAATATCGATCGTCCTGAAGTCGGCTATTCTGTCCCGCGTCTCTTTGTAAAGAATCTGACCGTTAAGGATAATCTCGGAGTCACGAGACTCGACAATGTAAGCTTTACGGCCAACAGCGGCGAAATTCTTGGTGTTGCGGGCATCAGCGGAAGCGGGCAAAAGGAACTGCTTGAAGCAATTGCGGGACTTTGCAGGACTGAACCCGGTTCTTCCGTTATGTATGTTAATCCGCGCAACGATGAAGAGGAGGAACTCTGCGGTCTGTCGCCGGAACTTATTCGCGACCTCGGGGTGAGCCTTGCATTCGTGCCGGAGGACAGGCTCGGAATGGGTCTTGTCGGCAGCATGAATATACCCGACAACATGATGCTGCGCAGTTATAAGGACGGAAAAGGCTGCTTTGCGGACAGAAAAAAACCGCGTGAGCTTGCGCAGAAGGTCGTTGACGAACTTGGCGTTCTGACTCCGGATCTTGATACACCGATAAGAAAGCTTTCCGGCGGCAACGTGCAAAAAATTCTTGTCGGGCGCGAACTTTCGTTTAACCCGTCGCTCCTTATGGCGGCTTATGTCGTTCGCGGACTGGATATCAACACGTCCTATGCAATCTACGGGCTGCTGAACGATCTTAAGAAAAAGGGCGGCGCAGTCATTTTTGTCGGTGAAGACCTCGACGTTTTGCTTGAGCTTTGCGACAGGATACTTGTGCTTTGCGGCGGCAGGGTCAGCGGAATTGTTGATGCAAGAAAGACTCAAAAGAACGAAGTCGGACTTTTGATGACAAACCTTGGCTCGGCCGACAGCTCAGCCGAGTGATTCGGGCAAAAAGATAACGAAAGGCAGGAAAATAGAATGCTCCGTATTCAAAAGAGAACCGCGCTGCCGGTTTGGAAGAGTTGGCTTATTCGTGCGATTGCAATAATTATCGCGCTCGTTCTTAACGGCGTGCTTATTTACGGGCTTACAAAAATGAACCCTGTGAAGGTGTATGCCACAATGTTCAACGGTGTTTTCGGCACTGAAAGAAGAATCTGGAACACGATTCGCGATATTTCAATGCTGCTGTGCATCGGGATCGGACTTGCCCCCGCATTTAAAATGAAATTCTGGAATATCGGCGCAGAGGGTCAGATCTTGCTCGGCGGCATTGCAGCTGCGGCGTGCATGATGTATTTTGACAGTCTGCCGAACGGACTGCTGCTTGTTGTGATGTTCCTTGCGGCGGCAGCGGCGGGCGGATTCTGGGCGTTCATTCCGGGAATTTCAAAAGCAAAGCTGAACACAAACGAAACTCTGTTCACACTGATGATGAACTATATTGCAATTCAGCTTACGTCATTCTTCGTTACTTTTTGGGAGAATTCCTATGGCTCCAACATCGTCGGAACGATCAACCTTGAATCACACAAGGGATGGTTCCCGGACGTTTTCGGCCAGATGTACGGACTTAATGTCATTATCGTTGCGGTTCTTGCCGTAGCAATGTACTTCTATCTTAAAAGCACAAAGCATGGGTTTGAAATTGCGGTTGTCGGCGAGAGCCACGACACGGCGCGGTATGCTGCAATCAATGTTCCTGCCGTAACCGTCCGCACGGTCACACTTTCCGGCGCAGTATGCGGCATTGCCGGTTTTCTTGCGGTTGCGGGACAGGGACACACGATTTCAACGAACACGGCGGGCGGACGCGGCTATGTGGCAATTATCGTTGCGTGGCTTGCAAAGTTTAACACGCTTGTGATGATTCTTGTTTCCTTCCTTATCGTTTTCCTCGAAATGGGCGCACGCGAAATAGCGTCAAAGTTCAACATCAGCGATAATCTTTCGCAGGTCAGCACGGGTATCATCCTTTTCTTCATCCTCGGAAGTGAATTTTTCATCAATTACAAGGTTGCTTTGCGTGAGAAGGACGGCGCAAAGCAGTCGGCGGAATGAGCCGCGCGGAGCAGACACGGCAATAAAAACTGAAAGGGCAAAACAAAATGAAACAATTGATTATGCTAATCCAGGCGGCCGTATCGTTCGGCACGGTCATAATGTTCGGCTCCGCAGGCGAGATTCTGACGGAAAAATCCGGCAACCTTAATCTTGGTGTTCCGGGCATGATGTATCTCGGCGGCATTGCAAGCCTTGCGGGTTCATTCTTCTATGAACGTGCCTGTGATGCAGCAGGCAAAGTTCCGAGTTCGTTCATGCTGATTATGATCGCGCTTATATGTGCCTTTGCAGCGGCAGCAGTAGGCGGATTCATCTTCAGCTTTCTCACAACAACCCTTCGCACGAATCAAAACGTTACGGGTTTGACGCTTTCGATTTTCGGAGCGGGCATTGCGAATTTCTTCGGAGGTTCCCTCAACAAGCTTGCAGGCGGTGTCGGTCAGATAAGCGTTGAAAGAACCAGCAGACTCTTCCGCGCAGAGGTTTTCGGTTGGCTGCCGCTTCCCGAAACTTTGAAGCAGATGTTCTTTGATTACGGTTTTATGGTTTACGCCGCAATCATAATCGCAATACTTGTTCAAATCTTCCTCAAACGCACCAATCGCGGACTCAATCTCAGGTCCGTTGGTGAAAGCCCTGCAACAGCGGATGCTGCCGGTATAAATGTCACCCGTTACAAGTATCTTGCAACCTGTATCGGCGGCGGAATAACCGGGCTCGGCGGCGTTTACTATGTTATGGACTACATCAAGGGAACATGGGCAAACGACGGAACGATTGAAAACCTTGGCTGGCTTGCGGTTGCGCTCGTTATTTTTGCAACATGGAAACCCACCCGTGCAATATGGGGCTCCTACCTTTTCGGAATCTTTTTCTGGGCATACCTTCTGATCGCTTCCGGATTGACAAGGCGGTCACAGGAGTTGTTCAGGATGCTGCCCTATATCGTTACAATAATCGTACTCATTATTGTTTCGCTGCGCAGGAAAAAGGAGGATCAGCCCCCGGCAGCCCTCGGCCTGTCTTATTTCCGTGAGGAACGTTGAAAAATACATTCAATTACACAAAATTATAAGTATAAGTTCGGGAGTTTTCGGAATGAATGACCTTGAGCCGAAAATTTCCGAATTTCTGAGGCAGAGCGTCACTCGGTTCGAGTTCGGATTTTACTGAAAATATTCACATTTTGTACATAAATCGAGCGGAATTATCGTTGATTTTGCCGCATAGGTTTGGCATAATAAGGTAAAGATCGGCGGTTTTGACGTCCGAATGACGGTGAGCGGATCTTCTGCCGTGCAGCTGCGGCGAAAAGTTAAAACAAAAAGAAAAACAAGATGGAACGGAGAAAAACAATGGGATTCAAAAATGACAGCGTATACAGAACGAGACGGATACTCTGCCTTGTTATTTTTGTTCTGCTGCTTTCAATTATTGTTGTGTGTATATCGATCGCCTGCCGCGGAACATGTGCAAACCACGGCGATTCGCACGGCCCGGCGAGCGCAAAGCCGTCCGCACCGCAGCCTGCGGTCACGGATACGCCCGCATTGCAAACGGAACCTGCTCAGACGGATAATCCTCCGGCAACTCAAACGGCAGAAACCCCGGCTCCTTCCGACGGAATCCCGCTTGTTGTTACGGAAGGTGACATGAATGCGTCATGGCAAGACTGGAGCAGCTTAAAACACTTCCTTCGGACAAAACGATCATCCTGCTTGACGTTGGACACGGCGGATTCGACCCCGGTTCGATCGGATTGATACGGGAGTTCATGAAGATGAACTGAACCTTCAGGTTGCACGGTTCGTTGCGCAAAAATTAGGCGAAAAAGGTTACTATGTCTTTATGACGCGCATGGGCTCATATGCCGTTGCGGACACCAAAAACGAGGATATGCGCCTGCGCAAAGAGTTCATGAAACTCGATATTTTCGATGCTGCAATCAGTATTCACATGAATTCGTACCCGGACGATCGCAGCGTTGACGGCACACGGCTCTTCTACTACAAAGAGGGCACGAAAGGACAGACGCTTGCAACAATTATCCTTGACGAAATCTGCAAAGCAACGGGGCAGCGCAATCGCGGGACAAACAGCGGAGATTTGATGGTTGTACGCGAGCCTGTCGCGCCGAGCGCACTCGTTGAATGCGGATTCATTTCCAATGCAAATGAGGAGCGTTGCTCGCAAATCCAAATTATCAGGAAAAGCTTGCTCAGGCGGTCGCAGACGGTGTTGAAAAGTTCTTTAACTCCGACAATTGAGGCCGGTAATGCAGATATTACTGAAATGATGAAGAATCACGAAAAATCCGCGCAGAAAAAACTGTGCGGATTTTTGATTAAGTCACGTTTATAACACTTTATTCCACAAAATTCGTCCCATACCGCCATTTTTTGCCAAATTTGCAAATGACGAAAAACAAACACAATCAAAAAGCAATTGCTAAGCCGAGCTGAAAACGAAAACTAACAGAATAAAAACAAAATTAATATTGCAATACGAGAATAAGCAGTAAAATCGAAACGGAAAACACTGTCGTTTTATCCCGCTGCAACCTGATTGAAAATGCGGTGAAATCAACAAATTTTGCGATTCGGGTTGCATTTTTTGAGATATGTGTTATAATGTATACGATGCGTTGAGTAAGGGGTGCGATCAGGGGCACGGAGCAGCGCATCAAAAAGCACAAACGGCTGACGGCTGAGCCGCCGCCGAAAACGTAGTCCCCGCTTTTGTGCGATCGGGCGGGGAGCCGCAGGCATCGGGCGCACGGTGCAAACGGCAAACCAAGTGCATTTGTTAGAAAGACAGATGGGAAGGAGGCAGTATGAAAAAGCTGTTATCGGAAGCAGCAATTCGTGCAAAACGTATTTTTCTTGCAATCGCATCATTCTTCAGCACATTGTGGGCAAAGGTTCTTTCAACATTCCGAAAGAGCAAAAACGCTGAAGCAAAAACAACGTATTCACTCAACAACAAAAGCTCCGCGGGAGGAGCGGGCAAACATGTTTCCGCCGCAGGAGCAAGGTGCTTTCATTCTTTAAGAGACTGCCTGCTCTTGCAGTGAAATACAGGCTTGCAGTATCATGTATCATGGTCGTCATAATCGGTGCAATCGTTATCGGCGTTGCGCTGGGCGGCAAATCTTCAAAAACTTTCAAGGGCGATCAGCAGGCTCTGCACTCGGGTGACAACCCGGCGGCGGTCACCCAATCCCCTCAGAACACCGAACCGGGATCCACCGATGACCCCGGTGCAGCGACGGAGCAGCCCGGCGATACCGACCCTGCCGAAACCACGACACCTCAGGCAACGCATAACATCTATATCACTCCCGTGCCGATCATTTCAATGCGTCCCGTTGACGAAACAAAGGACGTTGCGAAAGCAGGAGAACACAACGATGTGATTCCCGATGTTCAGGAGAGGCTCATGATCCTTTGGTACATGGATCAGGATGAACCCACGGATTATTTCGGAAATATAACAAAAAATGCATTGCGCGTATTCCAGCGCAGGAACGAACTTGAGGTCACGGGCAGACTTGATCCCGCAACATACGGACTGCTTATGTCGAATGATGCAAAGGCATACCTCTGCATGATCGGCGATTCGGGTCAGGATGTTGTTGCTGTCAAGCAAAGACTTTACGAACTCGGCTATGTCGATACGGAGGACGGCGGGTTTGATGAAGCGATGGAAGCCGGCGTAAAGGAATTCCAGGCAGCAAACAATCTTTCCGTTGACGGAAAAGTCGGAAGAAACACAAAAGAAGCTCTTTATAACCCGGAATGCGTGCCGAAAGCGTTTAACATCGGCGATTCGGGCGACAACATCCTGCTCTATCAGAACAGGCTTCAAAAACTCGGTTATCTCACAACGGAGCCCGACGGCATCTACGGAACCGATACTCAGATGGCGGTTCGCAGGTTCCAAGAGCAGAATTCGCTTATTGCGGACGGCTATCTCGGACCTATCACGAGGGATACGCTGATGAGCGATGACGCAGTCGGCAATGCGCTCAGCTACTCTATGCACGGGTCGGATGTTAAAAATGTTCAGCAGAGACTGTATGAGCTTAACTATCTCCGCGCAAAGAATATCAACAGCTACTACACAAGCCTTACCGAAAAAGCCGTGAAGCTTTTCCAAAAAAATAATGGACTTACCGTTGACGGCAAAGTCGGAAGGCATACCATGAACGTTCTGTTTTCCGATGATGCGGTGCGCGCCTCCTCCCCGGTAACGGATGGCGGAACCGGAGGCGGCGGTGGCGGCGGCGGCGGAAGCAATCCTACGCCCAAGCCTTCCGATCCCGATCCGGATCCCGATCCCGGTGAAGGCGCAAGTGAGCGTATCGACAGGTTTATCCGCATTGCGCGGAGCAAACTCGGTTGTCGCTACGTTCGCGGCGGAAAAGGGCCGAACGTGTTTGACTGCTCCGGTTTTGTATACTGGTGCATCAACAAGGCAGGCATTTCGCAGGGCTACATGACGAGTTACATGTGGCGCAGCTGCACCCGCTATCAGCGCAACAACAATATCAACAACGTCAAACGCGGAGATGTAATCGTTTATTACGGTCACGTTGCAATATGCAGCGGCAAGTGGACAATGATCGATGCATCGCAGTCCAACGGCAGGATCGTTGAACGCTCGTTCAATTCCAACTATTGGCACCGCAACTTCATCTGCTCATTCCGCATATTCAGATAATATCGGAAAAGCAGTCGAACAGAAAATTTAACTTCATAAGGCGGAGCGGTGAATGCATTGCTCCGCCGATTTCTTTTGCGGCAAAAAACACTTGCAATTATCCTTCGAATGCTGCATAATGAAAAGCGCAAAGAAACAACACAAAAAGGCATGAAGCAGCCGACGGTGCATAAAGGCAACGACATAGAAGTGCCGACGGCATATGCCGATGCAAAAAAGAACGGACAGCGAATGACTATGAAAAAAGAAAGCAGACGCAATATTTCAAAAAAAACGGTTTATTTCGGCATTGTTTTCACAGCGGCGGGTTTTGTTTTGCTTGCTGTGCTTTTTGCGATGACGGGCAAACAAAACTCAACCATGAGCAGGCTTCGGGCGGAAAGGGAGGAACAGCAGCGCAAACTTCAGGAAGCCGAAATTCATCAGGAGGGGCTTGAAGAGCTGAATGCATACATTTCGAGCAGTGAATTCCTGATAAGATACATGCGCGAAACGCAAGGATATATGCTGGACGGAGATATAAGGTTTGATGTTGATGATCCGAATGCAATTATCACAACATCGGTGCCGATTTCAAGCGCACCAGTCTCTGCCGACGCTCACGATACGCCGGAACCGGCGGAGCCGACAGCAGAACCCTGAAGCGGCGCAATCTGCGATACAATCTGCACAGGAGTGAAAAAATGACAGATACTTACGGAAAAAATGACATTGCCGGCAAAGCGGATTCCGCTGCGGTTATTGATATAGGTTCAAACTCAATCAGATATGCGGCGGGCAGAAACGGAAAAAAACTCGTAATAACAACGCGTCTCGGCTCAGGCCTTGCACAAACCGGGCGTCTTGATGAGGAACGAATGGAAAAGAGCATTTCCGTAATTTCGGCCTTGGTATCGAATGCCCGTCATTCGGGATATATTCCTTTCGCCTATGCGACAAGTGCGGTCCGCGATGCATCGAACAAAGCTGAATTTGTAAACAGATTAAAGCAAAAATGCGGTATCACGGTCGATGTTTTGAGCGGAGAAAGAGAGGCGCAGTATGCGTTTGACGCGGCATGTAATTCTTCCGACGGGTGCAGCGCACTCATTGATATCGGCGGCGCGTCAATGCAGATTGCGGAGGCAAAAAGTAAGGTGAGTTATCCGATAGGCTGCGTCCGCGGAAAAGATATTGCGCTGAAAAGCAGCGGCAAAACGGACTGCGATGATGATTTTGAAGCGCAGCGTACCGCAATAAACCGATATATGGATGAAATAATCGGCACGCCGAACCGACGACTCGGAAAATGTGCGGGAATCGGCGGAACAATAACCACTCTTGCCGCTCTTTCGCTCGGCATGCATGAATATGACCGCGATGAAATCGATAAAGCCGTTCTTAATAAGTTTGAAGTTGAACGGTTGATTGTCACATTAAGCACAATGGGCAAGGAAAGAAAACTGAATCCGCTGCTCAAGGAAAGACATGATATAATAATGTATGGGGCGGCTGTTCTGGCACATGCAATGGAACTGTTCGGGATTGAAGAGGTTCATGCCCGTGATCGTGACGGCTTGGACGGATACATGCAGTATGTGACGGAGCATTTGCTCTGACGGAAACTGCCGAAGGTTGTGCCGAAAAATAAGCGAAAACAGAAAAGAAAAGCATTGCTTGAGGAGGATTGAATAATGAGGCTGATTATAGCGTCAAACAATAAAAATAAGATTCGTGAGATTAAAGAGATACTCGGCGACAGATTTGAAGAAATTGTTTCAATGAGGGAAGCGGGCATTGAACTCGATGTTAAAGAGGATGCGGATTCGTTCATCGGCAATGCACGCAAAAAAGCGGAGGAAACAGCGAAACTCTGCCCGCAGGATGCCGTGCTTGCGGATGATTCGGGCCTTTGTGTCGATGCTCTGAACGGCGCACCGGGAGTGTATTCGGCAAGATTCGCCGGGGATGGGCATGATGACGCCGCAAACAGGGCAAAGCTTTTTGCCGAACTTCGGGATGTCCCCGCCGAAAGAAGAACTGCGCATTTTGCATGTGCAATGGTGCTTGTGCGTCCGGGAGAGCCCAATATTGAGGTTGTCGGAAGGGTTGACGGCCGCATTCTGTTCGAAGAGCGCGGTGAAAACGGTTTCGGATATGATAATATGTTTTTGTATGAACCGTTCGGCCTGAGTTTTGCGGAAATCGATGCCGAACGCAAGAACGGCGTCAGCCACAGGCGCAGAGCGTTGGAACTGGTGCTCGATGCGCTGAAAAAACAGTAATTGTTTCAACAGAAGATACAGGGTAAAAAACAAAGCAAAAAACAAATGCCTCCGCGGAATGCGGCGGACTCGGGGAGAACATACGAAAGATGAGAGTTGCAGTTGTCAGCGATACACACGGCTGCCTGTCCATGCTTGACAGGTGCATTAAACTCGCAGGTCAGGTTGATGTGTGGTGTCATTTGGGGGATTTGACTTCGGATGCCGAAGCGCTCATGAGCAGAACGAATGCGAAGGTTTATGCGGTGCGCGGGAATTGCGATTATTTCGGAGGCTCGGCGCAAAGATACGAGAGCGAAGCCGTTGTTGAGCTTGGCGGAGCAAGAATCCTGATGATGCACGGCCATACGCACGGAGTCAGCCCGTATTCGTATGACAGAGCTGCATACAGGGCGGAGGAACTGCATTGCTCCGTGCTGCTGTTCGGACACACGCATATTTCAATCGTGAACAATGACGGGAGAGTGCTTGCGGTGAATCCGGGCAGCCCGTCCTGTCCGCGCGGAGGCAGAAGTCCCTCGTTTGCTCTGCTCGAAATTGAGAACGGTGATGTGCGGGCAGAAATTATAACAATGTGAAAATTTACGCCGAATTTATTTCGAGAAAACGAAAAAGGAAAAACATACCAAAATACTCGGAATTTAAGGAGCGCGGTATTTTAAACTACAAACAGGACAAAAAATAAATATATTATTGAACTCCGCAGAACGGCAAATGCCGATTTGCGGTTTTTTTGTCTGAATTTCGGGCATTTGAAGCCCGTTTTTTGCCGCAGCAAGCAAATTTTCGGGAAAAACACGCACGCGAACAAGCTCGAATTATAAAAAGTATAATATCGATATTTCTTTCGCCTGCTTGCAAAAAGCATGGTTGCGTGTTATAATCACAATTGGCATAGGCGAATGCAAAAAATGAAAGTATTTGCCGTTCGTGCCGATTTATATCGAAGTCATACAATGAATGAGTATAGATTCGAAAGGAGCAATCACAGTCAATGTATAAGATTACGCTGAGAAAAGAACTCAATCCGACCGTCACCATGATGGAAATCGAAGCTCCCCTCGTGGCGAAAAAGGCAGAACCCGGTCAGTTCATCATTCTGCGCGTCAACGAAGACGGCGAGAGAATCCCCCTGACCATTGCGGGTTATGACAGAGAAAAGGGCACAGTAAGAATCATTTTCCAGATTGTCGGTGCAACAACAACTCTGCTCAATGCAAAAAAAGAAGGCGAATACATTCAGGATTTCGTCGGTCCCCTTGGCGTTGCAACCCATATCGAAGGGCTGAAGCGCGTTTGCATCGTCGGCGGCGGCGTGGGCTGCGCGATCGCTCTGCCCATTGCACAGAAGCTGCACGAAATGGGCTGCGAGGTAACAAGCGTTATCGGTTTCCGCAGCAAGGATCTGCTGATTCTTGAAGATGAGTTCAAAGCTGCTTCCGACAGGCTCTTTGTTATGACAGACGACGGTTCTTACGGCAGGCACGGCAATGTTTGCGTACCTCTCAACGAAATGTTCGCAAACGGCGAAAAATTCGATGAAGTTATCACCATCGGTCCGTTGATCATGATGAAATTCGTTGTTGCAGCCGTCAAGCCCACGGGCATTCCCTGCACGGTTTCAATGAACCCGATAATGATCGACGGCACAGGCATGTGCGGCGGCTGCCGCCTCACCCTGCACAGGGACGGCGAGCGCATTACAAAGTTCGCATGTGTTGACGGCCCCGACTTCAACGGCTATGAAGTTGATTTTGACGAAGCAATGAGCAGAGGTGCGATGTATCGCGATTTCGAACGCCATGCGCTCGAAGAAACCTGCAATCTTCTCAACAAGGAGGTAAAATAATATGCCTAACATGAGCCCCAAAAAGAACGAAATGCCCACCCAGGCACCCGAAGTACGCGCGCACAACTTCAACGAGGTTGCAACCGGCTATTCCGAAGAGACCGCACTTGACGAGGCGCTCCGCTGTCTCAACTGCCCGAAGATGCCCTGCGTCAGCGGCTGCCCGGTCAACATCCATATCCCCGAGTTTATCGCAAAGATTCGCGAGAACGATTTCGAGGGCGCATATCAGGTCATTCAGCAGACCTCCTCTTTGCCCGCAGTCTGCGGCAGGGTATGTCCTCAGGAACTCCAGTGCGAAAGCAAGTGCGTTCGCGGCATCAAAGGCGAACCCGTCGGCATCGGCAGACTTGAACGCTTTGTTGCAGATTGGCATAACGCTCATTCTTCCGAAGCTCCCAAAGCTGCGCCTTCCAACGGCCACCGCGTTGCAGTTGTAGGTTCCGGCCCCTCCGGCCTTACCTGCGCGGGCGACCTTGCCAAGAAGGGCTATAAAGTCACCGTTTACGAAGCTTTGCACACCGCAGGCGGTGTTCTTGTTTACGGTATTCCCGAATTCCGTCTGCCCAAGGCAATTGTTCAGAAGGAAGTTGACAACCTGACCGCCATGGGCGTTGATATGGAAACCAACACCGTTATCGGCAAGACTCTCACCATTGACGAGCTGTTCGAACAGGGCTTTGAAGCTGTTTTTGTCGGTTCCGGTGCAGGCCTTCCCAACTTCATGAACATCCCCGGTGAGGCATACAAAGGCGTTTACTCCGCAAACGAATTCCTGACCCGCAGCAACCTCATGAAGGCATACAAGGCTGATCCCGTGACCCCCATCATGAAGGGCGGAAACGTTGCGGTCGTCGGCGGCGGCAACGTTGCAATGGATGCTGCAAGGACTGCGCTGCGCCTCGGTGCGGACAAGGTCTATATCGTTTATCGCCGCTCCCTTGAGGAACTTCCCGCTCGCCGTGAGGAAGTTGAACACGCAATGGAAGAGGGCATTGAATTCAAACTGCTCAACAATCCCGTTGAGATTCTCGGTTACAACAACCCCGATGACAAGCGCGATCCCAAGAACGGTTTCGTCACCGGCATGAAGTGCATCCGCATGGAACTCGGCGAACCCGATGAAAAGGGCCGCCGCCGTCCCGTTCCCGTGCCCGGCAGCGAGTTTGTGCTTGATGTCAACACCGTTATCATCGCAATCGGCACCAGCCCCAACCCCCTCATCAAGTCCACCACCAAGGGTCTTGAGGTAAACAAAAAGGGCGGAATTGTTGTTGAAGAAGGAACAGGTCTCACAAGCCGCGAAGGCGTTTACGCCGGCGGTGATGCCGTTACCGGTGCCGCAACCGTTATTTCCGCAATGGGTGCGGGCAAGGCGGCTGCAAAGGCGATCGACGAGTATCTCAGCAATAAATAATCGATTTAAAGCCGCTGTTTCGGCATAAAACCGAAATTCAGCAATGAAAAAGATACTTGGCACAGTATCAATTTGATACGGTATCAAATACGCTCCGCTGTCCGAAATACGGCGGCGGAGCGCGGAAAAACAAAACCGAACAAAAACAATTTGCAGATTAAATCTCTGCCGACCGAAAAGCTTTGCGCGCGCATCATGCGTGCGGCATCGGTTCGGCTCGGGAGACCTGCAGGGACTTTCCGGGCTTTTGTTTTTCAAAGGGATTTAAAACCAAATTTGTTTCAAAACAAAATCGGCAGTTCCCGAAATTACGAGGGAACAGCGGTTTCAAAATATCTATTTTAATAAGGAGACGGAAAATGAACAAAGAGTTCGATTACAACGTGCTCGATGAAATTCTGAAAGAACACAATTACGATGAATCCCACACCGTTACCATTCTTCAGGAAGTTCAGGCACACTACAGCTACCTGCCCAAGGAAGCTTTCCCTTATCTTGCGGAAAAGCTCGGCGTACCCGAGGCAAAGATTTACGGCGTTGCAACATTCTATGAGAATTTCTCCCTTGAACCCAAGGGCACGAATATCATTCGCTGCTGCGACGGCACGGCTTGCCACGTTCGCCATTCTACCGAAGTTCTTGACTATCTGCGCAAGGAACTCGGCCTTTCCGCAACGAAGAGAACAACGGATGACCTTAAATTCACCGTTGAAACAGTTTCATGTCTCGGCGCATGCGGTCTTGCACCGGTCATCACCGTAAACGGCAAAGTCTATTCCCAGATGACAAAGGAAAAGGCAGCCGAAGTCCTTAAGGAACTCAGGGAGGAGAATTAACATGCTTAAAAACAGGCAGGATCTTATCGCGCTTCGCGAGGGCTGCATGGCTGCGGCTCAGCTCCAGAAAAGAAGGATTCTTGTTTGCGCCGGCACGGGCTGCGTATCCAGCGGCTCACTGAAGATCTTTGACAGGCTCAAAGAACTCATCGAAGCAAACGGCATCAGCTGCCCCGTCGAACTCAAGGTTGAACCCCATGAACCCGGCATCCATGGCGGCGAGTGCGCATGTCACGCTCAGGCAGAAAATGCCGATAACAGCATCGCAATGAAAAAGAGCGGCTGCCACGGCTTCTGCGAAATGGTCCCCTTGTTCGCATCGAACCCGAGGGATACCTCTACACCAAGGTTAAGCTTTCCGATTGCGAAGAAATCGTTGAAAAAACGATTCTCAACAACGAGCCCATCGACAGGCTTGCATATAAGCGCAACGGCGAAATCTACAGGAAACAGGAAGAAATTCCCTTCTACAAAAACCAGACCCGCATCGTTCTTGAACACTGCGGCCACATTGATGCACTTTCCGTCAAGGAATATCTCAGCATCGGCGGTTACACCGCTTTTGAAAAGGCTCTGTTCGACATGACTCCCGATGATATCGTTAACGAAATCTCCGAGTCCAAGCTCCGCGGCAGAGGCGGCGGCGGCTTCCCCACCGGCAAAAAGTGGGCACAGGTCAAAGCACAAAAAGCCGAACAGAAATACGTTGTCTGCAACGGCGACGAGGGCGACCCCGGCGCATTCATGGACAGGAGCATCATGGAAGGCGACCCGCACCGTATGCTCGAAGGTATGATGATCGCAGCAGTTGCCTGCGGCGCAACCGAAGGTTATATCTATGTCCGTGCCGAATACCCCCTTGCGGTATTCAGACTCCGCACCGCAATCGAACAGGCAAAGGAAATCGGCCTGCTCGGCAAGAATATTCTCGCAGCGGCTTTGATTTCGATCTCCATATCAACCAGGGCGCAGGCGCATTCGTTTGCGGAGAAGGTTCCGCATTGACCGCTTCCATCGAAGGCAAGCGCGGTATGCCCCGCACCAAGCCCCGCGCACCGTTGAACACGGTCTGTTCGAAATGCCCACCGTTCTCAACAACGTTGAAACCTATGCAAACGTTCCTTCCATCATACGTCCAAGGGCGCAAAGTGTTCTGCACCATCGGTACC
>ENA-OQEN01000273-OQEN01000273.1-human-gut-metagenome-genome-assembly--contig:-NODE-273-length-22587-cov-7.084506_pt1 | contig 22587 bp, 28 predicted proteins | sample MGYA00242791_ERZ504627 | MGnify/ENA primary metagenome ERZ504627 (study PRJEB26092, sample SAMD00036316) | human gut metagenome | host: Homo sapiens | study: EMG produced TPA metagenomics assembly of... | reverse complement strand
ATAGTTGATAATATAGTAGATAATATATTGTCGAGAGAGCAAAGAAAAAGGAGCACACAACAAAATTTTTTTGAATTTGTTGACACTTTTTGTTGACACTTTCGTTTTGTAGGAGATTTTCAAAAATGAGAAAAAGCCTGAACCCGTTGATATATAACGGTTTCAAGGCTTTTTTCTTGGCGCGCTGCAAGGGATTCGAACCCCTGACCTTTTGGTTCGTAGCCAAACACTCTATCCGACTGAGCTAGCAGCGCATCTGATTGCCATAGTATATTAGCACAACGCGCCGCAAAAATCAACTGTTATTTCAAAATTTTTTATTTTTCTCTGCTGCCCGGCGGGTACGCTATGCATTGCGGCGGTTTTCGGTCTGCCCGCGGCGCTTTTTTTGACAGTTTTTTGCCGGCTTCGGAAAGTTTTTCTTTTCTTTGGGGGCGCGGATAAATATTTTCTGCGGCGTGTGCCGCTTCGCGGTTTTTTAAAATTTTTTGCTATTACATTGTAATCATCAATTTTTTGCTATATAATTGAATGGATAGATTGGGGCTTTGTTTATGAAAAGCCGCGAAGGGAGAAAAATTTGTAATGAGCGACAGAACATACGTCTTATCATACGACATCGGCACGACGGGCGTCAAAACCTGTCTGTTTGAAGTTGAAGATGAAATAAAGCTGATCGCCGCAGAGATGGAAGGCTATTGCTGACCGTTTATCCGGACGGCGGCGCGGAGCAGGATCCCGACGAGTGGTGGAGCGCGATATGCAACACCACGAAGAGACTCATGAATTCGACGAGCGTGAGCACTTCGGAGATAGCCGGCATATCCTTCTGCTCCCAGATGCAGGGTCTCGTGCTCGTCGACAAGGACGGCCAGCCCGTGCGCAAGGCGATGAGCTACATGGATCAGCGCGCAAAGAAGCAGATAAAAGAACTCATGGCTTACGGTCCGCAGATCGCGGGAGCTTATATTCCGAAGCTTCTCAAGTCTCTGCAGATAACCGGCGCCGTGTCCGCGAGCGTCAAGGATCCCGTATACAAATATAAATGGGTCGAGGAGAATGAGCCCGAGAACTTCGCGAGAACCTATAAGTGGCTCGACGTCAAAGAATACATAATCTGCCGTATGACCGACAAGTTCGTCATGACGCGCGACTCGGCTTTCGGCACTCTGCTCTACGACGTCCGCAAGGGCAAGGAGGGCTGGAGCCCCGAGATGCTCAAGATGTTCAACGTCAAGCCCGAGCATATGGCTGATATAATCGACTCCACCGCTCTCGTCGGCGGTCTTACCGAAAAGGCTGCGGACGATCTCGGACTGTGCGAGGGCACGCCCGTATTCGGCGGCGGCGGAGACGCTTCGCTCATCGGCGTCGGCGCAGGCGCGGTCGGCATGGGCGACACGCACATCTACTGCGGCACCTCCGGCTGGGTATCCACCGTTGTTGACAAGAATATAGTCGACACGAGCGCGATGATCGCCGCGATAGTCGGCGCGCAGAACGGCAAGCTCAACTACTTCGCGGAGCTTGAGACCGCCGGTAAATGCCTCGAGTGGGTCAAGGATCACCTTGCCCTCGATGAAATTGACATATTCCTCGAGAAGACCGATGTCGCCTCCTCGAAGGAGTCCATATTCACGAGCCTTTACGACTACATGTCGCATGTTATAAACAAGGCCCCCGCAGGCTGCGGCGGAGTTATCTTCACCCCGTGGCTGCACGGCAACCGCTGCCCGTTCGAGGATCCGAACGCCCGCGGAATGTTCTTCAACATCAGCCTTGAGACCGGCAAGACCGAGCTCATCCGCGCCGTTGTTGAGGGCACCTGCATGCACCTGCGCTGGTTCCTTGAGACCGAGGACAAAAAGACCAAGACCTCCGATGTTCTCCGCTTTGTCGGCGGCGGCGCTCTCTCCGACGTCACCAGCCAGATACTCGCGGACTGCACGGGCAGAACGGTCGAGGTCGTTGCAAGCCCGCAGAACGTCGGCGCAGTCGGCGCGGCGGTTATCTCCGCAGTCGGTCTGGGCATGATAGGCAGCATCGAAGAGGCGAAGAAGCTCGTCCCGGCGAAGAAGACGTTCATCCCGAACCCCTCGCTCAAGCCTATATATGACAAGAACTTCGCAGTCTTCAAGAACCTCTACAAGAGCAACAAGGAGAATTTTGCGGCTCTCAACGGCTGATAAACGGTTCAAACCGCCTTTTTGTGTCAATCATATCTTCGATTCCGCACTTGAAAAAGTGCAATACCCTGTGTTATACTGAAACAGGCAATAATTTTCGGACGATAAGGACGAAGGGAAGGTCTTAAAGAATGAAGAAAATCATCTCGGCTCTGCTCATCTGTATGCTCGCGGCAGTCTGCCTTTTCACCGGCTGTTCAAAAGCAAAGGGACTCAAAGTCAAGGACAGCAGCGGCAACGACCGCGTGCTCGTGACCGACGAGAACGGCAAGCCCGTTTATGACGAGGCAGGCAACATCGTTGTTGTCGACACAGACGAAAAGGGCAATGCAAAGAAGGACGAAAACGGCGAGCAGGCAACAAACGCCATCGCGCTCGATTATCTTCTCGTCTCCGGCAAGAACGCCTATTGCAGATATTTCACATTCACCCAGCCTCCGGATACGATATGTCGGCAGTCGGCTCCGCGATAACCCTCACAAAGGGCGACGAGACCATCGACATAATCTATGACACCGAAAAGAGCATCGATGACAAGTCCGCCGATATCGGCGAGGTCATCTCTTCGCTCAAGGCGCAGGGCTTCAACCCCGAGGTCAACGACGAGACGAAGACCCTCTGCGGCGAGGACGCAAAGTTTACGGAGATAAAGGTCTCCGCGAACGGCAAAGAGGCGTTCATAGTCTCCGCCCTGTTCGAGAAGAACGGCGTGACCTATGCCTGCACCTACAAAACTTCAAAAGCCGGCGCAAACACCGGAGATTTTGAATCAATTGTCAATTCTATTTCGTTCAGATAACAGACGATAAAAAGTATTCTGACTGTTGAAAGGAGAACAGTATGTTATTTTCACTTGATATCGGTATCGATTTGGGTACCGCGAACACCCTCGTGTTCGTAAAAGGCAAGGGCATCGTTATAAGAGAGCCCTCCGTCGTTGCGGTCGATCAGAAGTACAATCCGCCCAGAGTCGTTGCCGTCGGCACTGAAGCCAAAGAGATGATCGGCAGAACTCCCGGCTCCATAACTGCAGTCCGTCCCCTCAAGGACGGCGTTATCGCCGACTTCGACATCACCGCGGATATGCTCAAGGCTTTCATAAAGAAGGTCACGAAGAACTCCCCGCTCGCGAGAGTCCGCGTTATGATCTGCATCCCCTCGGGCGTTACCGGCGTAGAGAGAAACGCTGTCAACGACGCCGCGAGAAGCGCAGGCGCAAAATATGTCAGCCTAATTGAGGAGCCCATGGCTGCCGCTATCGGTGCGGGTCTCCCCGTCTCCGAGCCCACCGGAAGCATGGTCGTCGACATCGGCGGCGGTACGAGCGAAGTTGCCGTTATCTCCCTGGGCGACGTTGTTACCTCGAACTCCGCAAGAGTCGCGGGCGACAATTTTGATGAGTCCATCATCAACTACATCAAGAAGAAATACAACCTGCTCATCGGCGAGAGAACCGCTGAGGATATCAAGATAAAGATCGGCTCCGCCTATCCCTACGAGGGCGAAGGCGCGATGAACATCAAGGGCCGCAACCTCATGGACGGTCTGCCGAAGAACATCGAGATCTCCGCGGAGGAGATCAGAGAGGCTCTGTCCGACTCCGTCAATCAGATCCTCGATGTCATCAAAGCTACCCTTGAGAAGACTCCCCCCGAGCTCGCTGCGGACATTATCGACCACGGCATCATGCTCACCGGCGGCGGCGCTCTGCTCAGAGGTCTCGACAAGCTCATTGCCGCCGAGACCCGCATCCCCGTTCTCGGCGCGGAGAGTCCGCTCGACTGCGTCGTTGACGGAACAGGCATCTGCCTCGAGCATCCGCTCGATAAATAAACGCCTTTTCGCGGGTCGCTCTGCTTTCCGCAGACGGCCCGCGTTCTCGCAGGCTTACAAAAACTATGCGGCACAACGGTTTTTCTGCCTTTCTGCATACTTTTTGCAAACCCGCGGGATTTTTTGCGTTGTATAGACTTACTTCTTCCAAGCAAAGGAGAGACTCAATTGAAGTTTTACAAATCCGGAACATTCAAAATATTTGTTGGCGTGCTCGTCGTGCTGATTATCGGCGTTGCGGCGGCAGCGGCGATGCATTCGGGCTCTTCGCCCGCAAATTCCGTGATAAGCACGGTGTTTTCGCCGCTTCAGCGCGCGTCGTCGTTTTTGGCGCAGAAGTTTTCGGCTTTCTCGATAAACTTCAAGTCCTCCGCCACGCTCTCGAAGCAGGTAGATGAGCTGAACAAAGAAATCGAGGATCTTCAAAGCCAGCTCGTTGACTACGAGCAGATGAAGAGCCAGAACGCGCTCTACAAAGAGTTCCTCGAACTCAAAGAGAGCCACAAGGACTACAAATTCTGCGAGGCTTCGGTGGTCGGCAGAGATGCGGCGAACCCGCTCTCCGCTTTTGTTTTGAACCGCGGCAGCAATGACGGAATCGCCGTCAACGACCCCGTTATCTACGGCAAATATCTCGTCGGCGTCGTCACCTCCGTGACCCTCACGCAGTGCACGATAAAAACTATCCTCAACCCGAGCGTCAACACCAGCGCATATGAGATCCGCACGCGCGACCTCGGCTTTGTCACAACGACTGCGGCATACGCCAAGGACGGACTCTGCACCATGCCCGGTCTTTCGAGCTCAACGGCGGTCTCCCCCGGCGGAATCGTCTGCACATCGGGAGTCGGCGGCATCTATCCGCGCGATCTCATTATAGGCACGGTCACAAAGGTCGAGGACTCCGACACGGACATCTCCGCGACCGCGATAATCAAGCCCGGCGCGGACATAGCTTCGATAACAGATGTTTTATAATCACCGAGTTCGAGGGTCAGGGTTCGAGCGTCACAGAGTAACAAATCTATCGAAAGGGACTTGTCTATGGGTCTCACAGCCGAAAAGAAAAGACTTATAATCCGCCGCGTGATTTTCGCAGTGCTGCTGATTTTCTGCGCCGTTATCCAGAATACACCGGGACTTCTGCCCGAGCCGTTCGGCGCGCATCAGCTCGCAGTGACGGTCATGGTGGTCTGCATCGCGATGTTTGAGCGCGAGACTGCGGGCATGCTCCTCGGTCTGCTCGCTGGCGTAGTGCTCGACGTGACCGGCGGCACCCAGGCATAAACGCCATTTTGCTGACTGTAGTCGGCCTCGTGTGCGGAATGCTCGTCAACAACATGATAAGAAACAACATCGTCACCGCGCTGATTTTCTCCGCGCTGGCGCTGCTTGTGCATACATTCGTCTACTGGATAGTGTTCGTCGCCGCGCAGGGAGTCCACGGCGGCAGGCTGCTGTTCACCTTCTGCCTGCCGAGCGTGCTCTACACAGTGATATTCACGCCGCTTTGGTTCTTAATAACAAGAGGCATCAGCAGGCGGCTGCCCAGCGAAGTAAAAAGATAAAAGAAAGGAGAAAGCCCGATGGATTCAAAGAGACTTGCGATAAGGCGCATTGCCCTGCCCTGCATACTGCTCGCGTTCATACTTGTCTTTGTCGGCGTGCTCGTCAAAGTTCAGCTCGTTGACGGCGAGGAATATGCGAGCGCCGTCAACACCGCTAAGCAGACTACCGTCACCATTCATGCGGCGCGCGGTGAAATAGTCGACCGCAACGGCAAACCCATAGTCGAGAACCGCCAGGGCTACTCCATAGTTTTCAACTATTCATATTTTCCCTCGAAGAAAGAGAACGCCGAGAGGAATTCTATAATAATCTCGCTCATCAGGCTTTTTGAAGCGAACAACACCGAGTGGGAGAACAACCTGCCGATAGTCATTGACGCTTCGGGCGGACTCGTCTATAAAGCCGACAGCGAAAAAGAGATCGAGGTCATGAAAGGCAAGGACTACTTGAACCTCAACTCCTACGCCACGGCGCAGAACTGCTACGACGCGATGGTCGAGATGTTCGAGATCGACCCGAGCTATTCGCTCAAAGACGGTTTAAAAATCGCAGCGGTGCGCTATCAGATGCTCCTGAACGGATTCGGAGTCAGCAACTCTTATACTTTCGCCGAGGATGTCAGCGATGTGCTCGTCGCAAAAGTTAAAGAGAACAGTGCGACTTTCAAGGGCGTTGACGTTGAGGTCGTGCCCTACAGACACATTGTCGACGGCACCCTCGCCGCACATATTATAGGCACCGTCGGCAAGATAAACGCCGAGGAATACGCCGAGCTCAAAGACAAGGGCTACGGTATGAACGACATGGTCGGCAAGAGCGGAATCGAATACTCGATGGAAGAGTATCTGCGCGGCACGGACGGCGAAAAGGTCGTGACGGTTGACGCGGACGGCAATGTCTCCGAGACTGTGACGAAAGAGCCGGTTCAGGGTGCAACGGTCGTGCTCACCATAGACGCTGACATGCAGAAGCTCGCGCAGGACACATTCGCGAAGTGGACAGAGAACTACGCCAAATCGTCGAAGAACAAATACGGCGTTCCCGCCGCAGGCGCGCTCGTTGTCAACGACCCGAACACGGGCGAGATTCTGACTATTCTCAGCTATCCGACCTATGATCTGAACACCTACAGCGAGAAATACTCGGAGCTGAGCAAGGACGAGCGCACTCCGCTCTGGAACAGGGCGCTGCGCAGCACCTACGCCATCGGCTCGACCTCGAAGCCCTCGGTCGCCATAGCGGCTATTGAAGAGGGACTCACAAACCGCGACAGGGTCATCCGCTGCACGAGAGAGTTCAAATACCTCGACCACACATTCTACTGCAACATCAACCACAAAGACCGAAACCTGACGCTCAGAACCGCGCTCCAGGATTCGTGCAACATATATTTCTACACCTGCGGCGAGGAGCTCGGAGTCAGCAGGCTCAACGAATACCGCTCCATGCTCGGGCTCGGCGTCAAGACCGGCGTTGAGCTGACCGAGGCGGAGGGCATTGAGGACAGCCCCGAGTACCGCGAAAGCATCGGCCAGACATGGCTGCCCGGCTATCTGATCCTTTCGTCCATCGGCGAAGGCGGTACTCGCTTCACGCCCATACAGCTCGCAAACTACGTCGCCACGATAGCAAACGGCGGCACGAGGTACGAACAGCATCTCATCAAATCGGTCAAGAGCGCCGACTATTCCGAGACGCTCGTTGAAAAGACCCCGAAGGTCGCGCTTGAAACGGGCATATCGAAATACGCCATCGACTGCGTCACCGAGGGCATGGAGTACGTTGTCAACAACAACCGTATTATACAGTCGGCTCTCAAGGGACTCGATGTCCAGACTGCCGCAAAGACCGGTACTTCCGAAGAGAACAGGACGATAAACGGCGTCAGCAGGTTATCAACAACGGTCTTTATATCACCTTCGCGCCGAGCAAAAACGCCGAGATATCCATGGCGTTCATCTGCGAGGGCGTCTACGGCTCGTCCTCCCTCGCGCAGATCGCAAAGCCGATATACGAATACTACTTCAATAGCTCGCAGACGGCAGCCGCGCCGCAGAGCGAGAATACTCTTCTGGGGTGATTAGATTAAATGGCTGAAAAAATAGTTATCGCCTCCGGCAAGGGCGGCGTCGGCAAATCATCTCTGACGGCCGGACTTGCGCGTGCGCTGAGCGGCGCCGGCAAGCGCGTGCTCATGCTCGACATGGACATCGGACTTCGCAGCCTCGATCTGATTTTCGGCACCCAGAAAGACGTGCTCTTCGACTGGGGCAATGTTATCGACGGCGGATGCGAGCCGAATCAGGCGGCACTCGCCGCGGGCGGTCCGATGCTGATGACTGCGCCGATGCGCATGTCCGACTCGTTCACCAAAGAGAGCATGAAAGAGCTTGCAGACAAGCTCGCCAAAGACTACGACTATATATTTTTTGACGCTCCGGCGGGGCTCTCCGACGGATTCGAGCTCGCCTGCGCCGCAGCGGACAGGGGCATTGTCGTCTCCACCGCCGACGCGGTATGCGTGCGAAGCGTCAACATAACAGCAGGCGCGATGCGCAAACTCGGGCTTTCGGACATAAGGCTCGTCATCAACCGCTTTGACGAAAAGGCTGTATGCAAAAAGAAGCTGCTCAACATCGACGATGTCATTGACGCGGTATGCGTTCAGCTAATCGGCATCGTACCCGAGGACGCGGCGGTGTCGCACTGCGCAGTGCGCGGCGAACCGCTCCCGGCATCGAGCGCGGCGGCAAAGGCGTTTTCGCGCATAGCCAAAAGAATCGACGGCGGCGAAGCACCGCTGTTGGGGTGATTTTTTAGTGTGCCTGCGGCATCTGTGACATTGCAAATTACTGCAAATTACTATCAATCGGTTGTAGGGGCGGATATTATCCGCCGCGAAATTTGCACAAAATTACCAGCTCGCAACTTGTAGGGTGCGGCGACTCGACGCACCTATGCCGCGACAGCGGCACGATATGAATTTGTGGGATTTGCACCCTACCTTCGCGACCTACCATAATTTATTTTTTTATGCTACCCGCGTTTCGGCATTTTCTTTTTATTTGAAAAAGAACGCCTGCAAAAGAAAAGCAAAACAGGGGGAATCCCCCTGTACCCCCGCGAACGCCGCGCCGCAGTACATAGCTCGCGGCTCTCAATTAGTTGCTCGGCACATTCGCGCGCAAACGCGCCGGAGTTTGAACGGATGCGTGCTCGTGCGTCTTGCTGCGCAAGCCGTTCCCTCGCTCTCCTCAGTTAGCTATTACTGCTGCGGCACGGCTATTATAAGCTTGATTATAAATGCTGCCTCGTCGCGTACTTTAACTTTGCAAAGGCAAGCCGTTGGCAAAAACAAAATTCAGTTTGCACGATATTAAACTACACCACAACCAAAATCAGGAGAAACGCCATGAAAAAAACGCGTTCCAAGAAAAAAATAATAATTTCCGTCCTCTGCGTGCTTCTTGCGCTCGCGGTGCTGACTCCGTGCGTGATAAACGCCGTTGTGATGCTCAGCGCGGGCAAGTACATAATCAGCGCGGACGAGGCGGCGGGACGCGGGGCGGACTGCGTATTGGTACTCGGCGCAAAGGTCAACTCCAACGGCACGCTGAGCCATATGCTCGAGGACAGAATGAGCACGGGCGTTGATTTGTATCAATCCGGCGCGGGCAAAAAGATCCTTGCGAGCGGCGACCACGGCAGGGATTCATACGACGAGGTCAACCATATGAAACAATACGCCGTCGGCAGAGGCGTTGACCCCGATGATGTGTTCCTCGACCATGCGGGCTTTTCAACATATGAGTCGATGTACCGCGCCCGCGATGTGTTCGAGGTCAAGAGCACGATAATTGTCACGCAGAAATACCACCTCTACCGCGCGGTCTACAATGCGCGCCGCCTGGGTATCGACGCCTACGGCGTTGCGGCGGACAAGCGCGTCTACGGCAAGCCCGTCTATAATTTCGTGCGCGAGAGCCTTGCCCGGTGCAAGGACTTCTTTATGTGCATTTTCAAGCCCGAGCCGACTTATCTCGGCGAGGTTATCCCGATAAGCGGCAGCGCGTCGCTCTCGGACGACACCGAATACTGACAGTTTCAAGGAGAAAGATATATGCGACTTGGCATTTTCGGCGGCACCTTCAATCCGCCGCACATGGGCACATAAGGCTTGTTACCGCTATCGCGGACAAGCTGCAGCTCGACCGCGTTCTCATTATTCCGGCGTCGGTTCCGCCGCACAAGCACGTCTTGAACCTTGCTCGCAGCAGGGACAGATTCGAGATGTGCCGCCTGAGCTTTGAGGGCGACCGTCGGTTTTCCGTCTCGGACATGGAGCTTTGCCGCGTCGGCAAGAGCTACACCTATGACACACTCTGCGAGATAAAGCGCGAATACCCGGACGCCGAGCTGTTTTTGATAGTCGGCTCGGATATGCTCGCGACATTCGACGAGTGGTACCGCTATCACGACATCTTAATGATGTGCACCCTCTGCGCCGCCTCGCGCAAGCACGGCTTCGTGCCCGAGCTCGAGGCAAGTTCACGCCGGAGGAAACAGAAAAGATAAAATTCATCGAGATTCCGGTCTTTGAAGTAAGCTCGACCATCATTCGCCGCAGGATCTCCGAAAAAGAGAGCACGCAGGGACTTCTCGCCGACGGCGTGCGCGACTATATCGAAAAGAAAGGGCTTTACACTTGAACGTACCCGAGAAATACAAAGAATATGACGAGCTGCTGAAAACTAAGCTCGACGACTACAGATACATTCACTCGCTCGGCGTTGCAAAGAGCGCGCGGCACCTTGCCGAGCTATACGGCGCAGACCCCGAAAAGGCTTATTTTGCGGGGCTTCTGCACGATGTGATGAAGAACGCAGCGCCCGAAGAGCAGTTGCAAATAATAGAAAAAGCTGATATAATGTTATCTCCGTCCGAGCGCCTGAACCGCAAGCTCTGGCACGCGATAGCCGGAGCGGCTTTTTTGAAGCTCGAGCTTCATATCACCGACGAGGACATCATCGGCGCGGTTCGCTGGCACACTACGGGCAAGGCCAACATGACGCAACTCGAAAAGATAGTCTATCTCGCGGATTTCATAAGCGAGGACAGAAAATATCCCGATGTCGACAAAGTCCGAGAGCTTTCGAACAGTCGATAGAATCCGCGATGCTCTACACCCAGAGATACTGCATATCAAAGCTCCTCGCCGACGGAATGATAATCGACCCGTCGAGCGTCGACTGCTACAATGAACTTATAACCGAGAGGAGTTCAGAGAAATGACCCCCAGAGAACTGACAAACGAAATAGTTAAAATACTCGACAAGAAAAAGGCGCTGGACATCACGGCGATAAAGACCGAGGAGCTGACTATAGTCTCCGACTATTTTGTCATCGCGACCGGTACTTCAAACACCCATGTCAAGAGCCTCGCAGACGATCTCGAATACGAGATGGGCAAGCTCGGCGCAGCACCCGAGCACATTGAGGGACGCGCGACCGGCTGGATTCTGCTCGACTTCGGCAGCGTGCTCGTCCACCTGTTCCAGAAGGATCAGCGCGAATACTATAACCTCGAGCGTCTTTGGAACGACGCGCAGCAGCTTGACATAAGCGACCTGCTGACCGACTGAGAGAGAACATCCGAAAGGAATGACATAAATTATGGCAAACTACGATTTCAAAACCATTGAAAAGAAGTGGCAGGACCGCTGGGAGAAAGAGGGCACCTTCAGAGCTATCGACGATTTCTCGCTGCCCAAGTTCTACGGGCTCATCGAGTTCCCCTATCCGAGCGGCGCAGGCATGCACGTCGGCCACATCAAGCTTATTCCGGCATGGAGGTCATCTGCCGCAAGCGCAGGATGCAGGGCTACAACGTCCTGTTCCCGATAGGCTTCGACGCATTCGGACTGCCCGCCGAGAACTACGCGATAAAGACCGGCACCCATCCGCGCATAGTCACCGACCAGAACATCCACAATTTCACCGGCCAGCTCAAGCGCGTCGGCTTCGCATTCGACTGGAGCCGCGTTATCGACACGACCGACACCGACTACTACAAGTGGACTCAGTGGATATTTCTCAAGATGTTCGAGCACGGACTCGTTTTCCGCGACAAGGCGTTCGTCAACTACTGCCCGAGCTGCAAATGCGTGCTCTCCAACGAGGACTCGCAGGGCGGCAAGTGCGATATCTGCCACAGCGACGTTATCCAGAAGTCGAAGGACGTCTGGTTCCTGCGCATAACTGAATACGCCGACAAGCTGCTTGACGGACTCAAGCACGTCGACTTCCCGGCTAATATAAAGGCTCAGCAGGAGAACTGGATCGGCCGTTCGACCGGCGCATTTGTCAACTTCACTCTCTCGGGAACTGATGAGACGCTGCGCATATACACCACCCGCCCCGACACCCTCTTCGGCGTCACCTTCATGGTCATGGCTCCCGAGCATCCGCTCATCGACAAGTACGCTGACCGCATCTCGAACATGGACGAGGTCGAAAAATACCGCACCGAATGCGGCAAAAAGACCGAGTTCGAGCGCACTCAGCTTGTCAAGGACAAGACCGGCGTCAAGCTCAGCGGACTTACCGCAGTCAACCCCGTCAACGGCAAGGAGATCCCGATATTCATCTCCGACTATGTCATGATGGCTACGGCACCGGCGCCATTATGGCTGTTCCCGCCCACGATCAGCGCGACTGGGATTTTGCAAAGGCGTTCGGCATTGACATCATCCAGGTCATCAAGGGCGGCGACATTGAAAAAGAAGCATACACCGGCGACGGTGAGATGATAAACTCCGATTTCCTCAACGGAACGGACAACAAGAAAGAGTCTATAGAAAAAATGCTCGAGTTCCTCAAGGAGCGCGGCATCGGCGAGAAGGGCGTCCAGTACAAGATGAAGGACTGGGCATTCAACCGTCAGCGTTACTGGGGCGAGCCCATCCCGATTATCCACTGCCCGCACTGCGGCATGGTCGCCGTGCCCGAGAACGAGCTGCCGCTCAAGCTCCCCGATGTTGAGAACTTGAGCCCGGCGAGGGCGGCGAAAGCCCACTCGCAAAGATAGATTCCTTCGTCAACTGCACCTGCCCGAAGTGCGGCGCGCCCGCGAAGCGCGAGACGGACACGATGCCCCAGTGGGCAGGTTCGTCCTGGTACTTCCTGCGCTACATCGATCCGCACAACGACAAGTGCTTTGCAGACAAGGACAAGCTCAAATATTGGCTCCCCGTCGACTGGTACAACGGCGGCATGGAGCACGTCACGCGACATCTTATCTATTCTCGCTTCTGGCACCGCTTCCTCTATGATATCGGCGAAGTCCCCGTGCCCGAGCCGTATGCGAAGCGTTCGGGTCTCGGACTCGTGCTCGGCGCGGACGGCGTGAAGATGTCGAAGTCCCGCGGCAACGTCGTTGACCCCGACGATGTTATCAAAAAATACGGCGCGGACACCCTGCGCACATATATAATGTTCATGAGCGACTACTCAGCCTCCGCCCCGTGGAAAGAGAGCGGCGTCAAGGGCTGCAAGCGCTTCCTCGAGAGAGTCGCGTCCCTGTCGGATATCGCCGAGGGCAACGGCACGACGAAGAAGCTCGAATCAATAATGAACAAGACAGTCAAAAAGGTCTCGCAGGATATTGAGGACATGAAGTTCAACACCGCTATCGCAGCGATGATGACCTGCCTCAACGAGATAAACGATGTCGGCACGCTGACAAAGGACGAGCTGTCCGTATTCATCCGTCTGCTCTGCCCGTTCGCTCCGCACCTGTGCGAGGAGATGTGGGAGCAGCTCGGCGGCGAGGGTCTCTGCTCGACCGCGAAGTGGCCCGACTACGACGAGAGCAAATGCGTTGACGACGAGATAGAGATCGCCGTTCAGGTCAACGGCAGAGTCCGCGACCGCTTCACCGTGCCCGCCGATATCGAGGCTTCCGACGCGATTGCCAGAGCCAAGGAGCTCGACAAGGTCAAGGAGTTCACCGACGGCATGGCGTTTATAAAAGAGCTCTATGTCCCCGGCAAGCTCGTCAACCTCGTTGTAAAGCCGCAGTAAAAAAGGATATTTTAATCAAAAATAAAAAATCCCCCCAAGCGGTTGACAATAAAATTCACCTGTTGTATAATTAGAGGCAAGCTTATGCTAATTAGCCTTGCAATTGCAGCGGAGGGAGGGAATATTAATGAGTCAGGTCAAAGTTAAAGAGAACGAATCTCTCGAGAGCGCACTCAAGCGTTTCAAGAGACAGACTTCCAGAGACGGAGTTATCCAGGAGGTCCGCAAGAGAGAGCACTATGAGAAGCCTCGGTCAAGAGAAAGAAGAAGTCTGAGGCGGCTCGCAAGCGCAAGTACAAATAAGTACCTGCACTGTACAACTGTACATTTAAAGGCGGTGGGAAAGGGATTTCTCACCGCTTTTTTTCAAAGTACCCTAAGGAGGAACAGAGAATGATTTTCGATAAGTTTCTTTCGCTTCTGCCGTCGGAGCTCGACGGCGCGCTGATAATGTCCGAGGAGAACAGGCGCTATTTCACCTCGTTCCCGTCGTCGGACGGCGTTCTGCTCATTTCGAGAAACGGCACGGTATTCCTCACCGACTCGCGCTATGTCGAGGCGGCGCAGAAGAAGATAACCGTCTGCCCCGTCAGGCTCACAAAAGATCTGAGCACCGAGCTGCCGCAGCTGATGAGCGAATTCAAAATAAACAACCTCGCCGTTGAGACGACGAGACTCACCGTCGCCCAGTTCGAGGAGTTCACAAAGTGGATGCCCGACACAGGCATCTGCACCGAGAACTACGCCGACCGCGCGATAGACGCGCTCAGAATGGTAAAATCCGACGACGAAGTGAAGCTCGTTTGCGAGGCGCAGGCGATAGCCGAGCGCGCATTCGACCACATACTTGAATTTATAAAGCCCGGCGTGACCGAGCGCGAGATTCAGCTCGAACTCGACTACTATATGCTCCGAAACGGCGCGGAGGCGCTCTCGTTTGAGACGATCGCAGTCAGCGGAGTCAACTCCTCGATGCCGCACGGCGTGCCCTCGGACAAAAAGATTGAAAGCGGCGACTTCATCACCATGGACTACGGCGCTGTCGTCGGCGGATACCACAGCGACATGACGCGAACCGTCGCAGTCGGCTCCGTAAGCGAAGAGCAGAAGAAGATATACAACACCGTCCTCGAAGCGCAGCTCGCCGCGATGGAGAAGATGGCTCCCGGCGTCTCCTGCGCCGACGCGGACAAAGCTGCGCGCGATGTCATAACCGACGCGGGCTACGGCGAATTCTTCGGCCACGGCACGGGTCACGGAGTCGGCGTTGAGATCCACGAGCAGCCGCGCGTATCGCCCCGCTCGAAAGAGATTCTCGCCCCCGGACATCTTGTCACCGCGGAGCCCGGCATCTATCTGCCCGGACTTTTCGGAGTCAGAATCGAGGACATGGTACTCATCACGGAAGACGGCAGCCGCGGACTCACCCACGCGCCGAAAGAACTCATCATACTCTAAAATATCTCCCCGTATGCAGGACATACGGGGATTTCTGTTTTATATGCGAACCCCGTTTGCCTGATTTTAGGCTCCCCTGCAGGGGTGTTTCGCTTCGCTCAAAGTAAGTAGTGGCGAATATCATCCGCCCGCGAAATTGCACAATTTTATTGACACGCACTTCGTAGGGTGCGGCGAAACATACTGTCCCGCAGCAACTCTTTTCGATTTTTTGGTTGACCTTTTATATTTCTTCTGATAAACTTGTGATATCAGGAGGGATAACAATGGCAAACGTCAAAAAAGCTCTTTATAACGTAGCCGTTTTTCTGGTCTCGCTGTTCATCACCGGCTCGATAAACGTCTCGAACATCAAAAACACTCAGGATACAAGCCGCGTAACGCTCACGGTAAACGAGACGGAGACGCTCCAGGAAATGAACGGCTGGGGCTCCGCCGCGGCATGGTGGGCGCAGGTCGCAGGAGGAAGCAAAAACGCCGACGATATCGCAAAGCTTCTCTACAGCAAAGAGGGACTCGGGCTGAACATATACAGATACAACATCGGCTCGGGCGAAAAGCAGAACCCCAACTCCCGTCTTGATCCCGATTCGTGGAAGAGCACGGCGAGCTTCCTTGTATATAACGAAAAGACCGGGAAATATGAATATGACTGGTCGCAGGACGCGAACGCAATGAATATGCTCAAACTCTGCATGAGCTACGGCTGCATTGACTCAGTCGTTCTGTTTTCAAACTCGCCGCACTTTTCAATGACCGTTTCCGGCCAGGCGAGCGGCGGACTGAAGAAGCATCAGAACAACCTCAAGCCCGAATGTTATCAGGAATATGTCGACTATTTTCTTGACATAACCGAGCATTTCCTTGAGCTCGGCGTACCGGTTAAATATATAAGCCCGTTAAACGAGCCGCTTGTCTCATGGGGCGGCGACAACGTCTATCAGGAGGCTGCCACTACGACGAAAAGGAGATGTTCAAGCTCTACCGCATGTTTGCCAAGAGCATAAAGGAGCGCGGGCTCAATGTTAAAATGTCCATGTGCGAGGTCTCGAAAATAGGCAACCCCGCATTCGAATATATAAAGAAAATCAGCAAGGACGAAGAGCTCAGCAGCGTCATGGCGACATATTCTTATCACTCCTACTGGTCCGACACGAACTATCTGCTCAAGAAGGCCTGGGGTCAGTATCTGAGAAGATACTATCCCGATGTGACGGTCGAGATGGATGAGTGGTGCGAGCTGCCCTGCCACAGCACGACGAGGTCGATATCCGGCGCGCGCACCATGGCGAGGACTATATGCCAGGATATCATGTATTCAAACGCCACGGCGTGGACCTCGTGGGTCGCAGTCAGCGAATGGGGCGACAACTCCGACGGACTCATCATCGCCGACCATGAGTGCAACGAATATTACACCGCCAAGCGATACAATGCGCTTGCGCATTTCTCGAAGTTTGTTCCTGTCGGCAGCAAGGTCATCTCCAACGAAAAGGATGTCAACGACCGCGTCGCGTGGAAGATAAAGAATCAGATGGGCTTTGTTATCCTCAACAAGACCAACTGCGCGTCCTTCCTCACGCCGGACGGCAGCATAGTTGTCGTCATCGTCAACGACGATGCGGGCTGCACCTTCAACTTCGAGGGCATCAGCGGCAGAGACAACCTCAAAATATACACCACGAATGACCGGTACGATCTCAAGCTCACCTACGACGGAGAGTATAAACAGGAGGTCGAAATCCCCGGTCTGAGCATCACAACGCTCATATTCAGCTGATGATACGCACTCCCCTGCGGAGTGCGGACAGAACAGAACCCCACCTGCGGTTTGCCGTTAGGTGGGGTTGTTGTTTGGAGATTCCGGAGCAAATCAAAACTTGTCAACAAAGAAGCATACAAAAACCGACCGCGGCGGTTTCCCGTTGCGGTCGGTTTTGTTTTTATATAATTGAGCGAATTTATTCTGCCTCTCCGCCCTCAAAGGTTTTTGCAACCTCCTTGAGCAGCTCGCGTATGGGCAGGTGCTGAGGCACGAGTGCTCGCACTTTCCGCAGCCGATGCAGTCCGACGCTTTGCCGTGATTCTCGGTGTAGACCTCATAGTAGCAGTCCGAGTTCCAGTCGCGGCAGAGCTGCTTTGCGTTCATGCACGAGAACAGGTCGGGGATAAGGATATGCTCGGGGCAGCCGTCCGTGCAGTAGCGGCACGCGGTGCAGGGGATGGTGTGGGTCGCACGTATAACGTCGCAGACCTCCGCTATCGCCCGTCTCTCCTCGTGGCTCAGGGGCTTAAAGTCCTTCATAAACGACAGGTTGTCGTTCATCTGCGCCATGTCGCTCATGCCGGAGAGCACCATGAATACGCCGTCGAAATCCGCTGCGTAGCGTATCGCGTAGCTCGCCGGGCTGCCGCCGTGAAGAGCGTCGAATATAGCCTTGCCCTGCTCGGGAATGTCGGCGAGTTTTCCGCCCTTGACAGGCTCCATGACTATTACGGGCTTGTTGTGCTTGCGGCAGACCTCGTAGCACAGGCGCGCCTGAACGGCGGGGTCCTCGAAGTCGATGTAGTTGAGCTGGATCTGAACCACCTCAATCTCCGGGTATTCGTTAAGCATCTCGTCGAGTACATCGGCGGTGTCGTGGAACGAGAAGCGACGTGCTTTACCTTGCCCTCTTTTTTCAGCTCGAACGCGTGCTCATAGGCGTGCAGCTTCTTGTATTTTTCAAATAACGACTTCGTCTGCGAGTGCAGGAGGTAGAAGTCGAAGTAGTCCACTCCGCAGCTCTCGAGCTGCTTTTCAAACAGCGGGCGTATCTCGTCCTCGCTGTTAAACAGCGAATCGGAGAGCTTGTCGGTTAGAATGAAGCTGTCGCGGGGATAGCGCTTTACGACGCAGTCGCGAATGGCGGTCTCGCTCTGGCCGCCTATATAGACGCGCGCGGTGTCGAAATAGTTGAAGCCCTGTGCCATGAACTCGTCAACCATCTTCGTGAACTCGGCGTAGTCGACCTTTTCGCCGTCCATGGGCAGTCGCATGCAGCCGAAGCCGAAATTTTTCTTTACCTCGGGGAATGTGCTCATTTTATGTCTCCTCCGTGAATTAATTTTATCTTGTCAAATATATAATGCACTCTGCGGGGCGTGCAGTCAAGGGGTAAAATCAAACTTTTTGTAAAGAAAACTCTTGCGGGGAAATATGTCACTGTTTTTTTTCGAGCTCAAAATGAGCGGCGAATTTTTTGAACAGCGGCGGGAAGTCGAAATACTTATCAAACAGGCGGCAGAAAAAGCCGATTATCGTACCGTTTATCGAGGCGATAACGAGCGTGCCCCAGCCGATGCCCTCAAAGCGCCTGAAAAACGCGAGCGACATTATCGCCGCCACCGCGAGGCAGGATAAATCGAAGCAGGTCTTGAATCGCGACAGCTTTATGCCGAACTTTCCGCTGACGCCTTTGACGAAAAAGTCGTAGACCTGCGGATAGAGATAGGTTTTGTAAAACATCGCGACCGAGAACGAGGTCAGCAGCACGCCGAAGATAAAAAGAAGTATTCTTATCGGCATGGACATGCTCCCGGGCGGGGTGACATTAGGATTAAAGAACGGGATGCACCGCCAGAGATCGAGCGCCGCGCCGTAGATAAGGCAGGTCATGAACGACGAGAGATACACCGCCCTGAATCCGCGCATGACGATGCAGAAGATAATAAACAGCCCCGCCTGAATGACATATTCCGCCTGGCCGAATGTGAGAATTCCGACTTTCAGGCTCAGAAGATATGCCGGAGCGACTATCATCGACACGCCGAAGTTCGCCGCCGTGAGCATTGCGACCGCGAGCGAGAGCAGGGCGACGGCGAGGATATAAACGACCTCGCTCGGAATTTTCAGCTTCCTGTTTTGCAAAATAACCCCTCTTTTCATCAAAAAAGCCACGCACCGAAAAGATGCATGGCGAAAAATAAACCCGTTAGGTTCGGAAAAATCCACACGATTTTGGTATATTATATTACATAATCTGCCATATGTCAACGCGTGCGGCGCAGTTTTGCAATACCTGCCGCGAGCAATGATACTGAAACCGCGAGCGTGGATATTAAAATGAGCAGATATACATTGCCGTTTGCGAAATGCGCCCAGTCGGCGAAGTTCACGGCGTAGTTCGCGCCCTCTACACTGCCGAACACTGCGGCGAGAAAACGCGGCAGAGCATATATAACCGAGCCGAACGCGAGGACATCGACCGAGGCGTTTATCAGCGGGTGTTTGCAGATAATATGCATGGCGGCAGTCACCGCAAACGGAATAAATGAATAGAGCACGATGAGCAGAGCGCCCGAAAGATTGAACACCGCAGTTATTCTTACCGCCCAAACGAGCAGAGCAAGGCAGGCGAAGAACAGGGCGAAATATATCGCGGGGATAAGTCTGCGTCCTTTTGCCGGCATATACCGTCTGAGTAAGAACGGAGCGAATATCGCGATATAGCCGAGCAGAGTGCCGAGCGCGGCGGGGCCGAACCAATTCTGCCCGTATTTTGCGCAGCAGATGACAAACAGCAGGACGAGCGAGAGATAGGTCGAGCCCGTGAACACCGCGAGCTTATGCTTTTCGGTAAAGCGCGTGAATGTCGGGACGAACGAAAACGCCGTCAAGAGACTACCGAAAACCACGGGGAAAAATGTGAATCTGTGATTCACGGCGAGGTCGCATATGAAACATATAATAAGCGCCAGTGCATACGCGCCCGTGAAGCCCCAGAAGAATGTCCCGGTCAGCTTTCTGAATATGCGCGCGTCCCGTTTCATCTCGTGATACTCCGTGTCGTTCGCGCCGCTTATCAGCTCATGCTCCGAAATGTCGAGCACCGAACAGATATCGGGTATCATCGTTATGTCGGGATAGCTTTTGCCCTTCTCCCATTTTGATATTGCGGATTCGCTGAGAAAAAGTTTTTCTGCGAGCTCCTTTTGGGTCATCCCCTTTTCGTTTCGCTTTTGACGCAAAAACTGACCGAATGTTGATTTGTTGACCATTTCGATCACCTCCGCTGCGTATCATAGCACCGCCCGCCGTATTTGTCACGGGAGTGTCAGTCAAGTCGCCGTTTCTGGGGCAATTTACCGCCGGTTGAGGGGTAATTCTGTCAATTTGCGGTCTTGTCATAGCCGAAGGCGCGGTAAGACTCGGCGAGCATCTCGCGCTGTTTTGCGGAATCGGCGGCGGAAAATTCGTTGTTGTCTATGTAACCTGCGGTCAGGTGCATATCCGTGTTATCCGCCAAAAATGAGTCAAAAGTGTTTTTATATTCCTGCTCGCTGAGCTCCGTCTGCTTGCCGTCGACGTAGGAATAATATTTGTGCTCCGACTGCGAGTCTTCGTTGGTATAAACATCCTCGGAGAATAGAAGCTCGGACAGAACCTTGCCGCCCGAAACGGTCACGCGGCTGTAGCTCACAGCATAGTTTCCGGCGGACGCGCGGGCATAGCTGCAAAAGAAATAGAACATATTGCCGTCCCCGTCTCGCAGGAGCTTCATATAATCGCCGTCCTGCGCCGCGTTAAGCTTGAAATCCGCATTGCCGTTCCCCGAAAGCGGGAGCGATTCAACGGCGCTTTTTTCAGCGTTTATTTTATAGAAAAAGTCGGTCGTGAAAAGTCCGCTGCCCTGCGTCGAGGTCGACACGAGCTCCGGCATGCCGTCAAAATCGAGGTCGATAAAGCAATATCCGCAGTTTCCGACGGAATTTTCGCCAAACTCCCATACCTGCCTGTTCTCTATGCAGATATCGGCTACGCTCTCTGCGGAGAGCTCCGTATTCCCGCTCTTGCAGGCGGAAAAGCTCAGTGGAAAAATAAACACTGCGAGTAAAAGCGCGATAAATTTTGCCGTTTTGTTTTTCATTTTTCCCTCTCCGTTTCGCGAAATTATTGCAAACATATTATAGAATATAATTTTGCGGCAAGTCAATACTTTTGGCAGGCGGCAAAATATTCTGTTTTGCGCGTCATATCAATTTTTGCTTTACTTTGCGTGCTGCTTTTTGTATAATGTTGTGTGTATAAAATTAACTTTTTTGATAACGAGGTTTTTGTATGCTGCAATTTGAAGAGTTGAGACTTGAGCTCAACGATAATAAACAGAAGCTCTCCGAGCTGCGCGAGGCTCTCGGTCTCGACGCGCTTAAAGAAGAGATTGCGAAGCTTGAGGAGCAGACCGCCGCAGAGGAGTTTTGGGGCGATATCGAAAATTCACAGAAGGTGCTCCAGAGAATAAGCCAGCTCAAGAACAAGGTGGCGAACTACACTTCTCTCGAAACCGCTTTCGACGACACGATGACCCTTATAGAGCTCGCCGACGAGGAAGAGGATCTCTCCATGTTCGACGAGTGCCGCGAGGGCGTTACAAAATTTGAGGACGAGCTCGAGAAGCAGACCCTCAGCACGCTTTTGAACGGCGAATACGACGCGAAGAACGCACTGCTGACTTTCCACGCGGGCGCGGGCGGAACCGAGGCTCAGGACTGGACACAGATGCTCGTTCGTATGTATCAGCACTGGGGCGAAAAGCATGACTTCAAGGTCAGCATGCTCGACTTTCTTGACGGCGACGAGGCGGGACTCAAATCCGCCGTTTTGCTCGTCGAGGGTGAGAATGCATACGGCTATCTCAAGGGCGAGATGGGCGTTCACCGCCTTGTCCGAGTCTCCCCGTTCGATTCATCGGGACGCAGACACACATCTTTCGCTTCCCTTGAAGTCATGCCCGAAATCGATGACAATATAGAAGTTGAAATAAATCCCGACGATCTTAAAGTCGACACCTACCGCGCGAGCGGCGCGGGCGGTCAGAAGGTCAACAAGACCTCGTCCGCCGTGCGTATAACACACATCCCGACCGGTATAGTCGTCTCCTGCCAGATAGAGCGCAGCCAGCATCAGAACCGCGAGGTCGCGATGAGGATGCTCAAATCGAAGCTCCTCGAGATAAAAGAGCGCGAGCATCTCGACAAAATCGAGGATATCAAGGGCGACCAGAAAGAGATCGGCTGGGGCAGCCAGATCCGCTCCTATGTCTTTATGCCCTATACCCTCGCCAAGGATCACCGCACAGGCTTTGAAAACGGCAACATCAACGCCGTTATGGACGGCGACATAGACGGCTTCATCAACGCTTATCTCAAGATGGAGTCGCTCAAGAACCAGGACTGATAACATGAACATTATCGACATTTCGCGCGACGCGCTCAAAACCGAAATATATCCGGGCGACCCTCTGCCGCATGCGGAGTTCGTCAGCCGGATAGGAGAAAATTCGAGCTGCAATCTGTCCACGCTCTTCTCGTGCGTACACACCGGCACTCATGCCGACGCACCCTGCATTTCATCGACGGCGGCGCGAGCATAGACGAAGTGCCGCTCGAGCCGTTTATCGGACCGTGTCACGGTCATTGA
>ENA-OQEN01000272-OQEN01000272.1-human-gut-metagenome-genome-assembly--contig:-NODE-272-length-22678-cov-2.941821_pt1 | contig 22678 bp, 27 predicted proteins | sample MGYA00242791_ERZ504627 | MGnify/ENA primary metagenome ERZ504627 (study PRJEB26092, sample SAMD00036316) | human gut metagenome | host: Homo sapiens | study: EMG produced TPA metagenomics assembly of... | reverse complement strand
TCTCAAACGCTTGTGGGATGGGGGCGAACCGTCTAAGCGGTAGCGCCGCCACATCCTTTTATCCTTCCTGTTTCCATTTGTCAACAGAACCCCATAGACAAAGGGGAGCCGCATTGCTGCGCGGCTCCCTGCTGCTTTTTACTGGATTTCAATTTTCTTAACTTCGGGTTTGATTTCCGGCGCTTTCGGCAGCTCCAAGGTCAGCACGCCGTTTTCATAGCCTGCCTTGATTGCGTCCACATCGATGCCGGATACGTCAAACCGGCGTTCATACGCGCCGTAGTAACGCTCTTGGCGGACAAAGGCTTTCTTTTCATCCTTGTTCTCTTTTTCCTCTTTGTGCTCGGCGCGGATGGTAAGGTAATTGTCGTCAAGGTCGATATGAATATCTTCTTTGGCAAAGCCCGGCAACTCGGCTTCCAGCACATAATGGTCGCCTTTATCCTGAATATCAGTACGGAAGCTCGCAAGTGAGCGGTTCATACCCTTGAAGAACTCTTTTTCAAAATTGTCAAAGGAATCCAGCAAACTTCTTTCATAACCAAAAGGCATCAGATCAAACATAAAACATACCTCCTAAAAAATTTTCATTTGATTGTGCGTTTTGCTCAGAAGAGACTTAATTGTTTAGAACATGGCGACCGTCTTCCTTCGTTAGTTTTGTATTGTCTCTTGTTCCGCTTGGAACAGTTTTTATTGTACCCGGGGATTGTTAAAAAAGAATACATGAGGTGTGAACGAACTGTAAATATTAGCACTCTATTATTAAGAGTGCTAATTTTGCGCTTCGTTTGATCTATTTATGTAAAGCTGAATATGTAAACGATACGATTTTCAAGCCGCAAATATGATAGGTTCCGCGGTCAATTGAAAGCATACAATAGCGGCTCCTTTTTCCCCGACGTCCTTCCAAGCTTTTCTCTTGACAGAATTCCAAAATCCTCCTACTATTGATGGTAAGCAGAGAAAATTGATTGCCTATATATCGGCACAAGGAGAGGGCTCCATGATTGACTACGCTGATTTTTTTCCTTTTTGGAGGGATTTGGATGGCCCGCAGCGCGACACCCTGCGCAATGCGATTACCCTGCGCCATGTTTCCAAGGGGGCTGTCTTGCACAACGGCTCGGAGGATTGCGTGGGCCTATTTCTTGTGTTGAAGGGCCAGCTGCGCGCCTATATCGTCTCCGACGAAGGTCGGGAGATCACGCTTTACCGCCTGCTGGAGCGCGATATGTGCCTGTTTTCCGCCGCCTGCATGATGAACAGCATCCAGTTTGATATCACGATTTCCGCCGAACGGGAGAGCGAGGTGCTGCACATCCCCACAAAGGCGTATCAGGCGCTGATGCTGCAATCCGCCCCGGTGGCGAATTATACGAACGAATTGATGGCCTCGCGCTTTACCGATGTGATGTGGCTGCTCGACCAGATTCTCTATAAACGGTTGGACGCGCGTTTGGCTGCTTTCCTCCTGGAAGAGAGCGGGCTGGATGATACGAAGGAGCTTCGGCTCACGCATGAGGTGATCGCGCATCACCTCGGCAGCGCGCGGGAGGTTGTCACACGCATGCTCAAATATTTTCAGGCGGAAGGCGTGGTTGCACTCTCGCGCGGGGGCGTTGCGATCTTAGATGAGCGGAAGCTTGCTCATCTGGCGAAGGGGAGCTTGCGCTGACCAATTTGATCCAAACCCAAAGAATTGTGATATTATCACGGAAACTACAAGCATTTTGGCATATCCTATGAATGTAAACGGGCGAAGCAATATCGTCCGAGGCGAAAGGAGTTTTCAAAATGTCTGTTTTTACTGTTACACAGGATAATTTTGAGCGTGAGGTTCTCGCAGCCGAGAAGCCCGTGCTGGTTGATTTCTGGGCGCCTGGTGCGGCCCGTGCCGCATGCTCTCGCGGTCGTCGACGAGCTGGCCGAGGAACACAGCGGCGAAGTGTATGTCGGCAAGGTCAATATCGACGAGGAGCCGGAGCTTGCAACCCGCTTCGGCGTGATGAGCATCCCCACAGTTATGCTGTTTAAAGGCGGGGTTCCGGTTTCCACCTCTGTCGGGGTTAAGCCAAAGCATGCGCTGGAAGCTATGCTGAAATAAAGCGAGGGAAAGGGGCTGCTGATGCGGCCCCTTCTTGTTATCTTACTGGAACGGGAATCGAGAAAGAAGGGATTGTTAATGAAGGTAGTTATTATTGGCGGCGTCGCGGGCGGCGCGACGGCTGCGGCAAGGCTGCGCCGCTAGATGAGCAGGCAGAAATCATTATACTGGAGCGCAGCGGCTACATCTCCTATGCCAACTGCGGCCTGCCCTACTACATTGGCGGGGAGATCACAGACAGGGAGGCGCTCACCCTGCAAACGCCCGCAAGCTTTTGGGCGCGCTTCCGCATTGAGGTACGGGTGCACAACGAAGTTACGGCGATCCACCCGGAGCGGAAAAACGTTACCGTGCGTCGCCTTGACGATGGCGTTGTGTATGAAGAAGCGTATGATAAGCTGATCCTCTCGCCGGGCGCAAAGCCTGTGCGCCCAGCGCTGCCCGGCATAAACGACAGCCGAATTTTTACGCTGCGCAATGTAGAGGATACCTTTGCTATTCACGCCTTTATCGAGCAGAACGCGCCGCGCCGCGCGGTTGTGGCGGGAGGCGGCTTTATTGGCCTTGAGATGGCGGAGAACCTGACCCAGCAGGGGATCGAGACGACTATCGTCGAGCGCATGGAGCAGGTGATGGCCCCGCTTGATTCTGATATGGCGTGTAGCGTTCATGCCTACCTGCGCGAGAAGGGCGTCAATCTTCGCTTGGGTGAGACAGTCGCTGGTTTTACCTCGAACGAAGCAGGACTGCGCGTCAGGCTGGAAAGCGGCGATTCCGTATCCGCCGATTTTGTGATCTTGGCGCTCGGCGTTGCGCCGGATACCGCTCTGGCGAGGGCGGCCGGGCTCGCGCTCGGCGTCAGGGGCTCCATTGCCGTCAACGACCGGATGCAGACCTCAGACCAGGATATTTACGCGGTGGGGGACGCGGTGGAAAGCGTGCACTTCGTCTCTGGGGAGAAAACGCTTGCCGCGCTTGCCGGGCCCGCCAATAAGCAGGGGCGTATCGCGGCAGATCAAATCTGCGGGCGAGAGAGCCGGTACCATGGCGTGCAGGGCTCTTCGGTTTTGAAGCTTTTCGATATGACTGTGGCGGCAACCGGCCTTAACGAGGCGGCAGCGCGCGCTGCGGGGATTGCGTTTGACAAAACGGTTACCTTTTCCGCCTCGCATGCAACGTATTATCCCGGCGCGACCAATATGACGGTGAAAACGCTCTTTTCCCCGGAAACGGGCAGGCTGCTCGGCGCGCAGATCGTGGGCTTTGAAGGGTGGATAAGCGCATCGACGTGCTGGCCGCCGCCGTGCGGATGGGGATGACCGGCGAAGCGCTCACAGAGCTGGAGCTTTCCTATGCCCCGCCGTATTCCTCCGCGAAGGATCCGGTCAATATGGCTGGGTATGTGATCGAAAATGTCCGTTCCGGCCTTGTGCGGCAATACCATTGGCACGATGTTGAGGCCCTGCCGCGCGACGCAGCGTCATCCTGCTCGATACGCGCACCCCGGCGGAGTACGGAAGAGGGCATATCGAGGGGGCGGTCAACCTCCCGCTGGATGAATTGCGCGAACGGCTGCCTGAGCTGGAACGCGGTAAACCAATCTATGTGAATTGCCACAGCGGGCTGCGCAGCTATCTTGCCTGCCGGATTCTCATGCAAAACGGCTTTGAATGCTACAACCTCTCCGGCGGCTACCGGTTCTACCAGATCGTCATGCATGAGCGGGAGGACCATCGCCCGGCGTACCCTTGCGGCCTTCCCATAAAATAATAGACGATTGTTGATTTTGTAACTTCGTCACGGCATTTTTTCCTGATGGCATATTCTTTAGACACAGCGGGAAATCAAAATAAAAGGTGGATCACGGTTTAAAAATAATGATTTCAAGCTGGAAATTGCCCCTACTCATTTAAAGAACGAGAATTTGACGAAACCTGGGCAAAACGTTCCGCCTTGCAGAGACGGGAACGAAACACATAAGCGCCCCAAAAAGGGGCTGTTGCAAACGGTAGCTTTTCGCCGTTCGCAACAGCCCTGTTTTTCTTTCAAGCGCGCAGCGAGGTCAGTATGAGATCGCCCTGCATGACCTCCAGCATCATCTGGGCGTAGAGACGGAAGCCTTCGGAAAAATATTCGCAGCAGGAGTGCTCGCATAGCTTCTGGTTGGCCTGTGCAAAGGCTACAAACAATTCCTTTTCTTTTCCGTTGAGCGATTGCTCCAATTGCAGGGCGAAATCATAGTAAGCGGCCTGGTCTTTTTCGGTGTCCGAACCGGGGATGGGTGGTTTTTCACTGGGGCATAAGTTTCCGTAATAGAGCGCTTCCAGAATGCTTTGCATAATAATGATCTCCTTTCAATCGCCGCAATGCTTGAAAGGGTTTGCAGCATATGGTATGATGTGTATGCTGCAAAATGCCTTTGGCATTGGCGGTACTGGAAGGGGCTGTGTCTTTGACGGGATGTGAGCCGCTTCCTTTCATTTTTCAAGAGATAGGTACTTGAAAAAGGAAAGCACGTCTTTATGTGCTTTCGTCTTCGAGGCGACCGTACCGGGGGGAAGCGGCATATCCTTTTGCTCTGGGTGCTGCTTCTCCATGCTCGATTATACGTCTTCCAACAGTTTCAAAATTGCGCGGCGGACTGCTTCTGCTTGATTGATATTGTGTTTTTACAGTATTGATCAAGTATTTTTTGTGTCGATATCGATTCGAGCAGTCACGCGGCTGATTTTGGGACTGTCGGTCGGACGCCCCATTTTGGCAGCCAATTTTTCACCTCCTACTTTTGGCTAACAAAATTACAACACTTATGTTAGCCAAAGTTAAGCGCTTGAATCGTTTTTTTGAGCGGTGCGGCTGGGAGGTATGATTCAGAAGGAAGCAGAGTGCCTAGTTTCGCTGACGCGACTGCATTTTGAGGGTAGTTTTGAATCAAGGATGTGGAGGAATGCGCTCATGCCGCGCGGTATATATCCCTGCGCGGCCTGATCCCCATCCCTCTCCCAAGCTCAAAACGCGGGAAAGCATGTTTCGATTCCGAAAACGTTTGCGTTTTTTCTTGACACAAATGCGGCGGCCTCCTATACTGAAAGTATCGATTTCAAACGGGAGGCATCCATATGGCAGAACAGACCCCATTGACCCTGACGGTCGTTTCCGATATCCATTATTATTCCAAAAAGACCGGCACTTCCGGCAAAGCGTACGAGGCGGCCAACGCCAAAAGTCAGAAGCTGCTCGCGGAGTGCCCCGAGGTGCTGGAGGCCGCCTTCCGCCAGATCGCCAAGGATGACAGGAGCGACATTGTGCTCGTCTCCGGCGATACCACCAACAACGGCGAGGTGGAGAGCATCGGGAATGCATTGCCCTGCTGAATACGCTGAAGGAGGCCGGCAAACGCGTCTATGTGATCACCGCGACGCACGATTATCAGGATTCCGGCGAGACGGACGGCTATGTGGGCGACGAAAAGGTCAAGGCGCCCGCCTTGCATAGGGAAGAGCTATGGGAGCTGTACCGCCCCTTTGGGCCGGACGAGGCGATCGCCGTGCACCGGGAGAGCATGAGCTACATTGTCCAACTGGCGGAGGGGTATCGGCTTTTTGCGCTGAATGACGATTCTAACGGAGCAGGGAAGAGCGGTTTCTCTGAGGAATGCTTCGCCTGGATTGCCGAGCAGGCGCGCAAGGCAAGGGAGGAGGGGCAGTTTATCATCGCCATGACGCATCACCCATGCTGTCCCTTCGCCGTTTTATTCAATCATCGGGGCGGGGGATATGATGGGCGGCCATGAAAGCGCGTGCAGCAGTGCGCGGATCTTGGCATCCAGTTCATGCTGACCGGGCATTCGCATATTCAGGACGTCTCCTATGCCATCAGCGAGGCGGGAAATATTTTTTATGATCTGAGCACTCCCGCCCTCTGCGGGTATCCCGGCACGATCCGGATGCTCACGCTTGACCCGGCGGTAGGGGAGGTCCGGCTATCCTCCGACTTCATTACCGAACCCGTAGCGCTCAATTTTGGGGGGCGTACCTTACAGGAGCATTTTGAAATGCAGTTTATCGGTATGATCCGCGATGTGATTCTTGCCGCGGGATCGGATATCAATCGATTTGCCGATATGGCCACGGCCTTCAGCGTGAAAAAGAAGCTCAGCTACAGGATCGGATGGCTGATCAAAGGCCCGGCCAAGTTTCTCGCCAACCTGAAGATCGGTACGGTGGGGAACTGGACGCGGGCGGAAACAGGCCTCTCCAAGGCGGATTACGCTTCGATCAAGGAGGAAAAGGCGCTTGATTTCATCATCTCTCTCGTGCTTGGCCTCTATGGCGGAGACGCCCCCTACACGCCCGATACGCCATACTATAAAATCACCTGCGGGATGCTGAATATCATTGATTCCATTCTCCGGGCGTTACATATCAACCTTGGCAAGCTGGTCAAGGGGGCGAACAGTGTGCGTTCCCTAGTGGAGCCGCTGCTTTATAACGCCGGCGTCTGCGACGAAAAAGCAGTGCTGCCCATCTATCCGGTTGCTGATGCAGGCGATCCGGAGGCGGTCGCGCTGCGGGAGGCGGCAAAAAAGGCGCGCCCGCTTCCGCTGCCGGAGCAATATCCGGATACAATACGGCCGAGCCGCAAAGGGGTTCCAGCCGTGCTGCTTGCCGCGCTTTGCCTTGTGCTTTTACTTCCATTTTTGATCGTCTTGCTGCCGGCTGGCTTTTTAGTCAATCAGCTTCGGTTTGCCAAGAAAGCGAAGGAATAACTGCTTTGACCAGAAAGGCACTATGGGCGCATGGGAATTCAAGCATTTTTCGTAATGCCAGTGAATAGGGGGATAACGCCGCCAAAGGTTTCCAGGCGCACACTGACTGTGTTCTCGGGCTCAGCTTGCGCCGGCCTGTGGCCTTGTCATCCTGCAACGATAGCCCGTTAGTTGAAAACAGCTGCTGCTCCTGTCCACTAATTTATGGAGGGCAAATACCGCATTTTTAAAGAACCTGTTATAAATGCTCTGCATTTTATAACAGGTTCTTTTAGTCTTATTTAATGTAACGAATTATCACATAATTAGTTTTCAATTCGAAAATATGATGCAAAGTGAAACATCGCTTCTGTAAGGATTGACAAAAAAGATCGAGATCATATAAAGTATAAGAGGTATTTTCAACAATTTATGAGGGGGAATCAAGAAGGTATGAATATCAAAGACACAGCGATTGGCGCTGTGAAGGAGGTCACATCCCACTGGAGCAAGCCGGGCAAGGGAAATTTTGTATCCTATAAAGAGGTGCTTAACCTTGGCCTCGGCGGGGATGGGCCAGCAGTTCGTCATGATTATGACCGGGTATCTGAGCCTGTCCGCGGGCAACACGCTGCTCGGCTCCACGCTCGGCCTGCGCCCGATGCACCTGCAATATATGGCGATGGTGCAAACGGTGCTGGGCATTTTTTTCTGCATTTTGCGCGGCAAAATTGTGGATAACACCCGCACCCGCTACGGGCGTTTCCGCCCCTATATCGCCCTGATGGGCTTCCCGATTGTGTTGCTTACCGCAATTTTTATCTTTTTGCCGTTTGAAACGATGGGGTATACCAGCAGGCTGATTGCTTCCTTTGCCTTTGCAATCACGGTCAGCATGGTCTTGCCCATGTTTACAGATACCTACAGTGAGCTGCAAACCGTGATCACACCGAATTCAGAAGAGCGCACAAAGGTGCTGGCGATCAACTCCTTGATCTATTCGTTTGCGCCCACGGTAGCGTATTTTATCATTCCCCTGCTCTCTCAGCTAACGGGTGGTTATACGGATATCCGGACGTATCGCTACATCATCGTCCCCATGGCGGTGCTGGGCGTCAGCCTGAATCTCTTTACCGCTTTTGGCTGCAAGGAGCGCGTCGTCACATCGCAGAGCTATGTGCAGAAGGTCGGCGTGCTCGAAGGCGTGAAGGAGATTTATAAGAACAAACACTGGTGGCTGCGCACCGTGGCCGGCTGGATCGGCTTTCTGGAGAGCGCCTGCGGCGTGATCTTTGGTTGGGTTTATATTTACGGTACGCAGGATATGACGACTTACGCATTTTTGACCACTGTGCTCGGCAGTGCCTCCGGTATTGCCATGGTCATCACACCGTTTCTGATGAAAAACTCGGCAACCGGACGCTGCTTCTGGTACATAACGGATTGAATGTTTTATTTGTCACCATGATGACGTTCACCTTCCGAATTCCGTTGCTCTTTTTCATCTTTCTGTATTTAAATTCTCTTGTCAATGCCCTTTCTATTGTGTACAATCAGGCGATGCATTCTGAGGTGAAGGATTACCAGCAGTATATCAGCGGCAAACGCATGGATTTTATGTTTGGCGTCGCGGGCCTAATTGGCACGCCGGTTACAATGCTGACAGGCCTTGCGATTCCCTATGTTTATGAATGCATGGGGCTGACGACGAATTACGATATCCTTTATGATCCGAATGTGCGCAATACGATGTTTTACATCCTCTGCCTGCTCTCCATTGTTGGCGCGATCATGAATTTGATTCCCTTCTCGTTTTATAGCTTATCGCGTGAGAAACATCGCAATATCATCAAGGTGTTGCGCTACCGCGCCCTGTTTGATGATTATGAAAACGATTGCCTGAACGCGGAGGAGATTGTAATTGCGATTGACGGCATTCGGGAGGGCTATGATATTCTCAATGCGCCGGCGCCTGATTTGAAAGCGCTGAAGGCGAAGGTCAAAGAAGCCAAAGCACTGCCTGTGGAAAAGCCGGAGATAGCAACGGCCACACGCAAGGAGGCAAAGGCTGCGCGCAGGATGGCAAAAACAAAGCACAAGGAAGCCGTCCGGGCGGCGCGCGCAAGCGTGCAGGCGGGGAAAAGCTGATGGAGCAGAAAAGAGCCGTGCCGATCTTGATCGATGAACTGACGAAGTTCCAAAAGCCGGAAAATATTCGCCGGGTAGAGCGCGCGAAGGATCTTGTTGCAATCGGCCTGACACAGTTGAGCGGAATTCATTCTACCGTCTTAGAGGAGGCCAAAATGCTGCCCGCCGCAACCAAAGAGGAAAAACGATACGCACTTATGAAATGAAGCGCGCAAAGGCCATGCTGAAGATGGCGAAAAAAATCCGCAAAAATTATCCCAATGGTATCTGCGAGCCTAATCCGGCAACGTTGAATGCTGCACTTGATATGCCCTACACAACGAAGGAAGAGAGCCGCGCCCGAGCCAAGGCTTTGAAGGCGGCGGAAAAAGAGCTCCAGCTCTTCCATACAACGGTGAAGCCCTATCAGGACGCGCAGAAGCTTGTGCGCGACGAGCGGGTGAGCCGCACGATCTATCCGGAGATTGAAAAGATGTATGACGCGCGCGCGCCGAACTGGAGCAAATGGAACAAGAAGCGCAGAAGGAAACGGCGGTAGCGGGAGGGGGAAATAACGATGAAGAAAACAGCGATTAGGGCTCTTTCTCTGCTATTTGCCGCCTCGCTGCTAACCGCAGGCCTGACGGGCTGCACGCAGGAGTTAGAGGGGGCCGAGCTTACGAAAGCCTACGAAACGGCGGTGCAAAACGCTCTGGCGGAAGATGTTTATTATTGGAAGGAAACAAAGCTGAAAGGGAAAAACACGGAATCCTGCCAGGTCAATGTGTTTGCTGGGCAGGGGAGCAATTATGAGCCTTTGCGGGATGAAAACGGCGCCTATTCGGAATATAAAATTAACCTGCAACAGACTAGCAGTCAGCCCCAAAAGGCGGTTCGGATTTACTGCGGCCTCTCACAGGGCAAGGAGAAAAAGGATGAGGCGAAAAACTATCTTTTTACGCAAACCTTGGAGGAGGGGCAGATCGTCAGCTGCGTCAAGCAGCCGATGACAGCGGCGGAATATTATCAGAGCGAGGCATTTGCACCGTATCTCCTCTCTTCCCGTATCGCAGAGCTGAAAGAGCTGACAGTAGCGGATATGGATTTCAGCATTAAGGACGGCAGGCAGAGCAAAAGGTAAATGTGACGGAGCTGATTTTTAAACCGACGGATGCATATCTTGCCCGTTATGAGCAAAAATACGGCAAAAAGTCGCTGTTCGAGGGGGCCAAAAAGGTATCCATCGAGATTGCCTATGACAGGATTGCACATATCATTGTTTATGCGGAGGAAAAATTGGACAGCAATTTATCTGTGGAGATCGAACAGTATAAATTCGAAGTGGTTTATCTTGGACCAAAATTTGATGTTCCGGTTTATAATCAAAAGGTCAAGGACGACAGCACGAAAAAGGAATTCGACTGGGTAGATGCTGTATAATCGATGGAAGTTTGGAAGTTTAAATCGTATTAACGCGATGCGGGGGCGCTCTGCAACCAAGCAGAGCGCCCCCGCAATTGTCAGGAGGGATGTGGCCGCATTCACAGCGAAGGGTGTGCTGTTGCGGCGCGTTATTGTTAAAAACGCTCCAGCAATCCCGCTGGAGGCGTGTCGTATTGGATTCTAATTTGTTTGGAAACGAGCTTAGCTTCCGCTCTTCGCAGTCGTACCGCCGCCTATGCTGCCAATGATATCGCCAATTCCATCCAAAATGTTACCCGCATCCTGTTTCGACTCGTTTTCCTTCGCGTCTACTAAGCCGGAGACGAGTTGGCCGATATTGATTCCCAACGCGTTTGTGTCAATTCCCTGCCCAAGCAGATAGTTGTTAATCTCGCCGAGGTTATCCATGGAAAGAGAGCCTGTAAATCCACCCAGGATTTGAGAAATATCTGCGCTGCTGGGCTTTTTGGTAGTGCCGGCGGGTTTGGTGGTTGAAGAGGAGCCGTAACCCGCGTTAGGGGAAGCGGCGGTGGGCAACCGGTTTGCTGCCTGATATCCACCCAGATAGGAGTTTCCACTGCCTATGTAACTGCCGCCGGAGGAAGATTTCGTGGTTGCCTCCGCAGGCTCCGCCGTGGTGGAGGGAGCTGAAATGCCATCGAAGGTATACTGTTCTACACTGGCCTTCGTGCCAACTGTGGCATATTGTCCTCTTTCTCCTTCTTGGAACAGCCGAAAAAGGAGGCGGCAAGCGCCAAGGCAAGGAGCAGGGGAATCACCTTCCATCCGTTCTTTTTCATCAAAATGACCATCCTTTCTTTTTACACTGCAATATCCGTCTGGGAGTTCAATCGAGCAGAATGCTGAAACAGCCCTATATCCTGTTCACATCCGCGCCCTGCTCTTCATATTTTTGAATCATCAATTTTGCCGCTTTATAAATATCCCCACAGCCAAGCGTGATGACCAAATCGCCTTTCTGTGCGTGATCAACCACGTATTGCGCAACCTCGTCGAAGGTGTTGAACCAGACGCTGCCGGGGATCTTTTCGGCTAGCTGGGCGGTATAAACGTTGTAGGTGTTGCGCTCGCGCGAGCCCATAATCTCCGTCATAACAACGTGATCCGCCATACTGAGGACCTGTGCAAAATCATCCATCAGCAGATAGGTGCGGGAATAAGTGAAAGGCTGGAACACAGCCCATACCGCATTATACCCCATTTTAAGCGCCGCTTCAAGGGTGACGCGCAGCTCCGCAGGATGGTGCGCATAATCATCCGCAATGGTTACGCCATTGCAGACGGCCAGCTTCTCAAACCGGCGGCCCGCGCCGTGAAAGCTTTCCAACCCGGTAATGCACTGCTCAATCGTTGCACCGGCCTGCACGGCGGCGGCAATCGCCGCAAGGGAATTGGGCACATTATGCATCCCAGGCACGTCGAGCCGGACATGGCCGACCATTTTTCCCCGGCAAAGGAGATCATATTCCGGAAAAGCACCGCGGTGCACTTGGAGATTGGCCGCGCTGTAATCGTTACCGCCGCCAAGCCCGAAAGTAACCACCTCTTTTTGAGCCAGCAAATCCGCAACCGCTTGACGGGTATTCCTATCATCCCCGTTGATAATCAGCGTTTGGGCCATGGAGGCAAACTGGTGAAAGGAGCGGATAATATTGCCAAGCGTTTTAAAATAGTCAAGGTGATCTTCATCAATATTCAAAATCACAGCAACATCCGGTGAAAGGCTCAAGAAGGTATCTGCAAACTCGCAGGCTTCGCAAACCAACGTATCACTGTGGCCGACGCGGCCGTGGCTGTCGATCAGCGGCAGCCGGCTCCGATTACGGCGGAGGGGTCGAGCTCCGCCATGATGAGAATTTGCGCGAGCATCGAGGTAACGGTGGTTTTGCCGTGCGTACCGCAAACGCCAATGCAGTTGGAATACATGCGCGTGACTGCGCCGAACAGTTTGGCACGCTCAAAAGTTGGCACGCCCAGCGTTTTTGCGGCACAAAGCTCCGGGTTATCATCGAGCAGGGCGGCGGTGTATACGACCATTTCGGCGTTTCCAATGTTTTCCGCACGGTGCCCCATGGATACCGGTACGCCCAGCGAACGGAGTTTGGTCAGGTTGTCGCTTTCATTGTTATCAGATCCGGTGAGCGTGTAACCCTCCTTCAGGAGAATTTCTGCGAGCGGGCACATCCCCGCTCCGCCGATGCCGATCATATGGATCCGTTTAACCTGTTTCAATAGCTCGTCAATTTCGTACAATGCTGCCACCTCAATTTTCTTTGTTAAAAATCGGCTCTTTACACCCGGCTTCGGGGAAAATACCGATGGATGGTACGCCCTGAAACGTATTTTATTATATTGCATCTTGCGCGGAAATAAACACTTTTTTTCGATAGTATGCCATTTATTGTGTGTTGGGAAAAACTTCTACCGAATCCGTTTTGAACTGTTTCACGCCGCCTTATGCGCAGCATAGCCAGCGGTACCTTTATTATACAATAGAATCCAGATGATTTGGATAGGAAAAATATTGAAATTAAAAAGGATTATAGAGCTAGAGCATGTGTCGTAGGTTATCCCTGTCATTTGTGCCGGGGCTACGCTTAACAATAGGGCAATGCCGTTTGATACACGATACGGCTCAGTGGCTGTCGCCGGTGATACAACGCTAGAAAGAAGTCCGAGGCATGGGAAGCCCCATGCCTCGATTTGCATTCATGGTGTGTCCGGCTGCCGGTTGAAAGCGAGCTTACTGACCGGGAAGGCCGTTTAGCGGCAATGCTTGTCGAAAGAGGGATTGCACGCATAGAAGTTCTTAGAGTTCATTTTATCGGTTGCAAGTCGAAGTCCCTCTCCAAATCTTTGATAATGGACAATCTCACGCTCACGCAGGAATTTAATCGGATCACGGACGTCCGGATCGTCGACCAGACGCAGAATGTTGTCGTAGGTCGTCCGTGCTTTTTGCTCAGCAGCCAGGTCTTCATGAAGATCTGTAATCATGTCGCCTTTACTCTGCATATAGGCAGCTGTATACGGCACGCCGGCAGCGGAAGCAGGATAAACACCAGCCGTATGGTCGACAAAGTAGGTGTCAAAACCGCTCTTTTTAATTTCATCTTCACTTAAATTACGAGTAAGCTGATGAACAATGGCGCCGATCATTTCAAGGTGCGCCAGTTCTTCTGTACCAATATCCGTCAGCAATCCTTTCAATTCCGCATATGGCATCGAATAGCGCTGTGACAGATAACGCAATGACGCACCAAGCTCACCGTCCCCTGTGCGGATTTTATTGCGCATCAGCTTGCAAAGGGAAGTGGAATCGAATAGAAAGTTTGGATTTTAAAAAGAAAAATTTTACAGTATCAATGGTTTTCTGTATTAAAAAATGTTGTAAATGCTTCTATTTTTGTTGTAGAAAGCAAGAAATATTCTTATAAAAAATATTGCTTGCAGTTTTTTTCTTGACTTTATTTTAGAACAGTCCTATAATAACTACAAAGAATAGACTAATTAAATCCTAGAGATTGATTATGAATTGTCGATTTCATACATAGCGAAGGGGAAAAACACATGAGCTATATCGCGCAGGGACTCAACAACTATACGAAAACCTACTCTAATAAGCGGACAGGCTTTTCGGTGGGCTATTATACTGTTTCTCAGGTAAAGGCGCTCTATCCACAGGGGGATTATCAAGTGGCCGCCCAGATCGGCGCCGGCGTCAAAAAAAATGCGCCGGATACGCTGGCCTACAATGGAAAAACAGAACCGGCCGCTCCTTACAAGAAAAATCCGCTGCATCGCACGGCTGGCTATATCAGTTGCGGCGAAAAGCAGTTTGTCGCGGTGAAGAAGAATATTGTTTGGCTATGGATTTTGCTGCTGGTTCTTTTGCTGGCGCTGATTTTGGCATACAGTATGCGGCGAATCATTGGGATGAGATGTTCCCGGATCAGCCTGCGGCTGCTTCTACAGATCCCAAAGGCCAAGTGGATCAAAATATCGTAGAAGGCGATATTACGCTAAGCACCAAGAAAAAAATTGATACCAAGGGGAAAACCATCAAACTGCCGGGCATTACCTCAATGAAATTTAAGGCGGGGCAAACGGAGCAGGAGTTTGTGCTTCGCAATCCGGAAGGGAATCCCTGCTATTTTAAATTCCAGATTATTTTGGATAAAACGGGCGAAATTTTGTATGAATCGAATCTCGTTCCGCCAGGATATGCAATTGCAAAATTTCATTTAAAGCGCGCAATGGATGCAGGCAGCTATAAAGCTACAGTGAAATATTTAACCTATTCATTCGATGCGGAGCAAAACCGGCTGAATAACGCGCAGGTAAAAACAACGATTACAGTGGAATAAACCTATGATTGGCAGGATCACGGGCCAAAAGGAGAAAATTTATGAACGGGGGTCGTTCGGAATGAAACAAAGGACGAAATATAGCAAACGTTGCCTTGCGGTTCTGCTTGCGATACTGATGCTGCTTGCGGCCGCGCAGCCGGTGTCGCTTGTGGCTGCGGCGGCAGGGATGATCCGGACCCGCAATTTGGCGAGGGCGCGGCACGCGCACGCTATACCACGAGCGGTACGTTGGAGATTTCTTTTCCTGAGGCGCAGGCGATAGCAGGCGGGATTTCTTACTATGCGGATTTTTATGATTTGGATCGGGGCTATCCCCAGCGCGAAACGCCGATCGTCTCTGCGGTGGAATTGAGTGGGGCACGGACAATGGCCGGTGAAAGCGCGTTAATTTTCTCAGAACTTTCTGCTGAGCAGATCAAAGCGTATGGTTTAAATATGTCTCATCGTATTAGCGTTGCAATTACGGCAGTGGATGCAGATGGATGGCGTTCGCAGCCGATCGAAGCCTTGGTCGGGGATTCATTGGATGTTCCGGCAGCGGGAGCGTCTCCAACCGGGTCAGATCGTTATACCTCTGTTTCCCGGTTTGAAGATGCCTATACGCCGCCAGGGAAGATGGCGGCACCCATGATTCCGGCGCAAAATTTTGGGAGTATAATAACGGCAACGGTACCGCCGCAATGAATATTGACGGCGTGTATGACGGCAATAAGAATGCGTATCAGACGCCAGGCTTTGATAATAGTCAAGCTTTTCGTTTCTACATGAATGGCAATGAGCGTTCGGCAGACAGCTATGAGCGTTTCGATGTTATGTACAACCAAGATCATTATCAGTTTAAGAATGCAGAAGAACTGTGGATCTGGGTGGACACCTCTTATGTTTCGTTTGAAGAGTTTGCGCTTCAAGTTCGGTATATGGATTATACTGGCACGCTTCGCATAGACAGCGGAGATTTTTCAGTAGAAGGGAATTGGATTACGCATGCGTATAGCAAGGATGTTTACAGCACAGTCGGCTATGCAAAGCAAAATCATGAAGCGGTTCCGGTTTATTACCAAAATGCAGACGGGCTATGGGATACGATGTATACCAATACGGATGGTTATTTGGAGGATTTCGGCCATTATCGTGGATTCCTTCGCGTTCCTATTGACAAACTATGGAATGAAGATGCGAGTAGTTCTTATAAACAGTTAACAACAGAGCACCCCTATTCTTATGAAATTTCCGTTTGGGATGGATATGTGGGCGTAAATACAGAAAGGGCACATTTCACTGCGGAGACGGCTTATACGGCTCCCGAGGGTTCTCTTTCATGGATTGACCGTGAGTACAAGTTCCCCGGTTGGGAAGATCGAACAATTTATTTTGATAAAACGAGATTTGAAAATACAACAGGATATCGATTAGGGGTTACTCCGATTGAAGATATCGCCTCTGTTGGCTTTACATGGCGTGGTGCCTCTGAGGATAGTATGAACAAGCCGTTTTACATCGATCAGATCGGCTTCAGCGGCAAAAATCTTGAAACAAATGACCCGGGCTCCAGCATTGCTCCCCTACAAACGCTGGATACCTATCATATGGTGCCGAGCGATCAGGAGGCAGTAGAGAAGCTGGTGAATCAACATATCCCGGATGTGGAGGCTGTCAACGTTGCCGATGCAGGGATCATTGAGGATCTGGAGGCGATTTGCGCGGAGCTGAGCGCAACAGTCACCTTGCCGGAAAAGCTGAAACAGGCAAGAGAGCGTCTGAATCAGATTCTGAATGGGCAGGATCCGGTGCTGTATTTACATACGGAGCTGCAAAAAGCTGATGCCGATATTCCAGCGCTATTCGAGCTTTATCAAACCTTTACCTTGGGAGAGCTTCAGCGCTTTGGCCTGAAGGATGAAGCGGATCTGATCCGCCGTTATAATGAAACCGGGCAGAGCGAATGGTATCCCAGCGCTTTGACACAGCTTTATTTCAAAGCCTTTAACGATGTGGAGCAGAACTATACGGTTGGCCAGACTGCCATCCATGAGTATGACGATTACCGCCTGGAACCGAATGGAAAATGGCATTATTTTGACCGTGCCCATCACCTGCTTTGGGAGAACGGGATTTATAAGGGCGCGTGGGAAAACAGCAAGAACCTTGTAGCTTACAGCCGCTCCTCTTATGATTCTGCGGAAACGGGAACGAATAGTACCGATCAGCGTTTCAGCTTGGCGTCCACATCCGTGGGGCAGAATGGTTTTGCAAGCTCCCGTTCCATTGATACAAGCTTCTATCGTGATTCCTTATCTAATGGCGAAACCTATCGCATCTCCCTGACGCATAACGGAGAAAATAAGGATAACTGGGATGCGCTCAGCGGCGTGAATATCGGCCAGGCGACAGATTTCATCTTCTACGCAGATTTTTCTGAAATGAATGATATCCGCAAGATGTGGGTTGCCTTGCGTACGGAAAATGGCAATATTTATTCCCATGATGAAGACGATGGTACACAGTGGACTATCAAATTCTGGATATGGATGCGGCGATCCCTGCATGGAAAACTGTTCAAACAGATAACGATGGGAACGACGGCTGTATGACAGGCGCCTCGCTGAACGGGTTCCGTGGCTTTATTAAAATACCGCTTTCCCATTTTTGTGAGATTACAAGCAACGGCAATGCCGGCCCTGTGATTTCTGCCAATGCAGTTGTTAAGCAGATCAAGCTATTTTATACCGGCTCTCAGGGCGGCGAGAGTCCTGCGGGTACGACGATGTCGGTGGATATGTTCGGTTTTTCGAGCGGCACGCCAATAAGCGGCTTTGAGCAGCTCCATCCGGAGAGGGAATTGGAGGAGCCACAGCTTCAAAGCTCTGATGTGGAAAGTGCTGTAGCAGCAATTCTTGCCTTGTATGAAGATGTTACGTTGCTCAATGAAACAGAAGCAAAGACGGATTATCTCTTCAGCTATGGCAGAACGGAACAGTCCATCACAGCATATCGCGAGATGTTGGCTCTTTACCATACGCTGACGGTTACAGAAAAGGGAGAGGTGGAGCAAAAGCTCCCGGCCAACATAAAAATGGCGGATATGGAGGCCTTTGTACGCAATTATGATACCTTCGGCGGGGTACAGGGCAACCTGAAAAAATATGTTGATAGCGCCGTTGCACAGCGTGAAACGATTGAAAATGCTTTTCAAAAAACGGCGGTGTCCACTGGCCCTGTGGTTACGTTGCTGGAGGAATATAACGACTACCCGGCGAAATACCAGAATGCAGTTTTAACCTATTGGGCGGATCGTAACCTTTCCGCCGTCTTCCCGAACTTCACTGTGCAAACGGATCAGATTACCACGAACACATCAGCAGATGATCCGCTCATCACGATGCAAATCAATGCGGAGGGCACCGCTTATTCCGGCAGCGCCGCGCTGCTTTCTATGCTGCTGCGGCTGATCCCTACAATGTGGAGCTTGATATTCCTTCAACCGTCGAGCTTTCTATGGGTGATACGAAAATTACTGTGCCGATTAATGGTCGCAAACTCAATCCCACCGACCCGGGCACGATGAATTTCGAGCTCTCCATTGCCGAATCGAGTGTTGAGAAATCCGGTGTCTATACCGGCTCCTTCAATGTCACGTTGAAGACGCCTGTGGCAGATAAGGGCACGAATCAGGGTAGCAACACAATTTCGGGCGGTGTCCCGAATGCAGAAAGCTACCGCATGGAAACCTACACCGTTTATGTCCAGCTCGTCTGCGACGCTTCCTACACCGTCGTTATCCCGGCGGATGTCGGCGTGGGCTGGGGGAGGACTGATCGAGTGGAGGCCGGTTCGCTGAAGGTCGAAAATCTGTTTATCCCCACAACGGCTTCGGTTGAAGTGGGCGTAACCTCCGAGAATGAGTTCAAGATGATTCATAACAGCTTTGCGCTTCCTTATCGGTATCAAACAGGGGATCTGAAGGATTTCCGTGGAGATACGTTCAATATGAGCACAACTGATCTTGAGAGGGAGCTGTATGTTGAAGTGCCCAATTGGTCCGGTGCTCCCAGCGATCAATATAAAGATACGCTGACCTTCACCGTAACCTATCACGAGCCTGAGCCTTCGCTCTTTGATTGAAAGGGGAGATATCGCATGAAAAAATGGATTGCTTCTGTGGTGGCTGGCGCGATGCTGGCGGCCGCTGCATGGGCGGTGCTTCTGCCGCCGTGCTGGAGCAGGATACTCCGTCAGGCTCCGCAGTGGTGCGCACTTCGTGCGAGGTGGAGTATTCTGTGGTGATTCCCGCTGATGTGGAAATTCCCTTCGGTGCGCTGGATACCGCGCTCGGCCATGTGTATGCGGATGTGATGAGCTTGAGGCCGGCATGGGCGTGTATGTGGCTGTCGCCTCCCAGGGAGGATTACCGCCTGATGGATGCAGCCGGTGCAGAGCGCGGCATTGCCTATGCGCTCGAGGGGGCTGGCGCGATCTGCTTTGACCGCGTGAATGATCCAACCCGCTTCCCGCTGAATGCTCGGATTGCGCAGCAGGAGTGGGATGCCGCCTATGCGGGCGATTATGAGGATACGCTGCTCTTCACCGTCAGCTATGAAGCGCTTGCCTGAGTGGCTTTGGCAGATCATTGTGAGCTGGCGGCAGGCTCTTGCCGCTTCTCATTGTGATAATAAAGAAACCCCGATTTTTGTGAAAAGGAGAAGATCATTATGAAAAAAGTTCTTGCTCTTGCCCTTGCCCTTTGCATGATGCTGGCCATGGGCACGGTCGCCTTTGCCTACGGCGAAACGATCAACAAGGATACGGTTCCCCAGTCCGGCAGCACGCTGGTGAAGACGGATGCCGATCTCCCAACAGAGCCCGGCGTGCCCGGCGGCGATGAGGAGTGGACGGTCACCATCCCCGCAGAGCTGGTTGTGCCGTGGGATAACGAAGAGGATAGCGCCTCTGAAACGCAGCAGTATACTCTGGACGCTACGCTTGCCGCCACCTCCGATGTGACCGTTACGGTCGCCCCCTTTGGCGAGAAGGCACTCACCATGACCTGCGGGGATGATTCCCTGCTAGCCACCATTGATGGCGATGAGAGCATCAAGGTTTCCGGCAATGATACGGCGAGCGGCGATGTTTTCGCTCCATCACGGCGGCAGATTTTGACGCTGCGCCGGTTGGCCTTTATCAGGGCGAACTCACCTTCACTGTGGTGTATGATAACCACATTGTTGCTTAATTGCTTCGCTTCATAAGGGTGGATTCTCCGTCTTCGCATTCCCGCCCTATGAAATAAAAGCTCCAAAATTTTAAAACCAAAGGAGAAAACGACAATGAAAAAAGTTATTGCACTTGTACTTGCACTTTGCATGGTTTTTGCAATGAGCGCTGTTGCGTTCGCGGTTGAAGAAACAATCACAAAGGGTGCTGCTGATCAGGAAGGCACTGTTGTCGTCCGGACGGTATTTGATGATGATACTCCCGGCGCATATGATAGCTACACTGTCACAATCCCGGCCGATGTTACTGTTGATTGGGGCGCAGATAGTGCTGCTATTCCTGCGGTGAAGGTTGACTATCAGCTTGCCGCTACTTCTTCTCTGAAGGTAACGGCCGCGTATGAAGATAATGCGGACGACGCGATTACGTCCTCTATGGCTGCTGATGAGTCTGACGTCTACACGAATGGTCAGGCCAGCGTTGAGACCCTTAACGAAGAAGTTGCCATCACTGTTTGGGGCGGCGCTCCTGCTGCAGGCTTGATTGTTGGTACGGTTAACTATACCGTGGTGTACACTGCTGCCTAATCTCAACACCTAACTTATTCGTTTATCTCATTTTCCCTGCCCGGCGCGTACCGGCAGGGGACACCGGGCGGCCTACGCCGCTCACCCAATCTGAGAGGTGATTCGTTGTGAAAAAAGCGCTGGCGCTCCTGCTCTGCCTGCTGTTGGCCTGCGGCTGCTGCCTACCGGCACTTGCTGCTGATGGGGCCGGGCAGTCGGGAATGACGCTCTCGACGGTCGTACCGGATACGCATACCGTGCAGGTCACTTATAACCGGGGCGGATACGTGATGGTGAACGGTGCATTGTGCGAAGACGGATGCACCCTGACAGTGCCGCGCCATTCCCAGTTGGAGTTGTCTCTCATTACACAAAAGGGCTATCGGGTGGAAAGTGTGCTGGTCAACGGCGTTGATGTTACGGCAAGCGTCGTGAACGGCTCGTATACGATCCCTTCCGTTTCGCGCGATATAGAGATCGCTGTCACATTCCGTGCGCGTTCTGCCGGTGAAGAGGTGTCGGCTGTGGACGTGGCCGGTAAGGTGTATCAGGAGGATGATCTCCTTCCCGGTGCGGAAGTAAACTTGGATTTTGGCACGGTGAAAGCGGTTTCCGGCCAAGATGGCAGCTATTTGCTGGAAAGCTTGGAGGATGGCCGCCATTATGTGGAAATCTTAGTAGACGGCAAAGTGGTTGCCGCACGCAGTTTGTGCTGCAAGCGGCCGAGGTGAACGAAACGGTAGTTGATACCCTGTCAGACGGTACGCAGCGTGTGCAGTATCCAAAGGGGACAGTGAAGGTGTATCTGACTTTATCGTCAATGCGGATGGAAGTATCACCATTCGCCCGGGTGAAGAGCCCGCGTCACCGCCCGTTACTCCCCCGGATGTACAGCCGGAGATTCCGGATTTGGGCGACTCGCTCCTGATCCTGTTTCTGCTTCTGATGGCGTTTGGGGCAGGCATGGTGGCCTTTGCCTCCCGCCGCAGACGTGAGTATATGTTCTGATCTCATGAAAAAGTTCATTTAGCAAAACCCCGCGGGAGGCAATGCGTTTCCCAGCGGGGTTTTGCGTGTTTTGCAGGGGCCAGTCATATTCCCCCTCCTCTTTCAATAGGTTAAGTATCGAAAGGGGGCGAGGGCTATGGCACGTAAACCAGATGAACATATGGCTCTTCCAGTAACAGAGCAATTTGCGCAGGATGGCGCTCGGTTCGATACGCTTTTGATGGATATGGCAAAGGTGCTCTTTACACAATGGCTGCACGCTGAGGAGCAAAGGAGGGGGACGCGATGAGGCGGAAAAACGGCATGGATCGGAAACATCGTGCCGGGCTGTATCTTCGCCTGTCGAAGGAGGATGAGGCACAGGGGCAATCTGGCAGCATTTCAAATCAGCGGGCAATTTTGGAACGATATGCGCAGGATCAGGGCTGGGAGGTAGCCGGCTGTTATATTGATGATGGTTATTCCGGCCTCCATTTTGTTGAGGTAAGATAACGTAACCTTTTTTGCAGAGGGTGTTATCTTACCTCTTTTTGATGTATGTTAGATAGCATAACTCTTTACGTCGGCTCCAATCTGTCTGAAATAGGAGATACTTTCAGTAGGCTTGTCGCCTGTATCAACTCTGCCGACAAAGCTATAAAAGATTTCGATTTTGCGGGTGTTCGTTTCCTTATCCAGTTCGTGAATAAGAATGCGGTCAATAAATTCATGGACGTTTTCGTAGGTCAGTTCGGTAATGGCGGTGTATTTGCGTACCAGTGCGACAAACCTTTTCACGTCCGCGCTGCGCTCGGTGGCGTTGTCGATTTCCTGTGACAGCTCCGCAATCCTCCGGGTCAGCGTCTTTTTTTCTTCATCATAGCCGGAAGTCAGAAAAGCAAACTGTTCATCTGAAAGTTTCCCTAAAGCGTTGTCCTCGTAGAGCTTGCGGAATAAGATGTTCAGCTCGCTAATGCGGCTCTGCGCTTGTCAAGCTCTTTCCGCTGCTGTGTCAGCGTCTTTTGTACTGCCTTTGCGCTGCACTCGTTGGCGGTTTCGATAAACTCCTGTTCATGCTCTTTCACATAGGACAGCACCC